>Ga0181595_10000385_pt1 | contig 48546 bp, 55 predicted proteins | sample 041ome_7_FD_145604 | JGI IMG/M metagenome (GOLD analysis project Ga0181595, IMG submission 145604) | Coastal salt marsh microbial communities from the Groves Creek Marsh, Skidaway Island, Georgia - 041401AS metaG (spades assembly) | ecosystem: Environmental > Aquatic > Marine > Intertidal zone... | reverse complement strand
TCACTTCCTGGCATTTTGTTAATCATTGATCCTTTGCCATGAACAACCTCATCATGACTAATCGGAAGGATAAAATTTTCTGCAAAAGAATAATCAATAGGAAAAGTCATAAGGTGATGGTCGTAGCCACGATAAATGGGATCTTTTTCTATATACCGCAATGTGTCATTCATCCATCCCATATTCCATTTATACCCAAATCCCAATCCACCGATGTGAACAGGCGAAGAGACATTGGGAAAGGCAGTGGACTCCTCTGCTACTGTCATGACACCCTCGATCTCACCGTAAACGGCGGTATTCATTTCTTTAATGAAGTCGATGGCTTCATAGTTTTCACGACCACCATCACGATTAGGTATCCACTCACCGGGTTCACGAGAATAATCTCGGTAGAGCATGGAAGCGACGGCATCCACTCGCAAACCGTCTAGGTGATATTCTTTTAACCAATAAAGAGCATTGGAGATTAAAAAGTTTTTTACTTCATTTCGCCCAAAATTATAAATCAGTGTATTCCAATCTTTATGGAATCCTTCTTTGGGGTCTGCATGTTCATATAAATGCGTACCATCAAAATAATTTAAACCATGGGCATCTGAGGGGAAGTGCGCCGGAACCCAATCTAAGATAACACCTAACCCCGCTTCGTGGGCAGCCTCAACCAGAGCACGAAATTCGTTAGGTGTACCAAATCGTGTTGTCGGGGCAAACATCCCCACTGGCTGATATCCCCAAGAACCATCAAAGGGATACTCGGTGATAGGCATTAATTCAAGATGGGTAAAACCCATCCAGCTGACATATTCGATCAGTTCTTTGGCGAGTTCTTTATAAGTAAGCTTGCGATTTCCTTCGCCGCGTCGCCAAGATCCTAAATGTACCTCATAAATGGAAATGGGTTGATTTTTATGATGTTTAGATTGTCTTTTGGATATCCACGATTGATCCTGCCAATTATAAGAGGAAATATCTCGCACGATTGAAGATGTTTGTGGGGGATGCTGTGCTCCAAATCCCATAGGATCTGCTTTCATAAAAGGTGCACCGTGCTTTGGTGCTATTTCATATTTATAATGAGTCCCATCGTTTAACTCGGGGATAAAAATTTCCCATATCCCGGATGACCCTACTTGTCTCATGGGGTTTCGACATCCATCCCAAACATTAAAATCCCCTACCACAGAAACTCGTACAGCATTGGGAGCCCAGACAGCAAAGTGAGTTCCTGGTATCCCCTCTAAGGCAGTGACATGTGCGCCCAAGACTTGCCATAATTGTCGATGAGAACCTTCTCCGAGCAAATATTGATCTACGTCACCTATGATGTTGCCAAATCGATAAGGATCTTCAAAAGCCCATGTTTCACCATTGGCATAAGTTGCCTTCAGACGGTGTTTGTATTTAGAATTAGGAACAGTGCCAATAAATATCGGACCTGTAAATCTGGGTATCTCAATAGATCGTGAACCAAATGTTGCAGAAAGTCGTTCAGCATCGGGGACCAAAGCAGCTAACCATGACTCGCCCTTAACTTTATGAACCCCTAGAATTGAAAAGGGATGAGAATGTCTTCCATGTAATAAATCATCAATATCCTGTTGTGTAATGTGTTCCGGTAAAGACATACTTTTAGAATTATCTTTATTTATTTTAGTTTGAATGAGCGCCAATCACAAATCCGTTTGCTTTAAATTTTATCTGATTGCCTTTAAAATCTACTTGCTGTTTTAATAAAGGTTCTATTTTCATCGGCAGATCAATCGATACGGCTTTAGAGGATAAATTAAAGATACAGATAAATTTTTTTCCTCTGGTATATCCCAGCACAGGCTCTGGTAGGTCTAGAAATTTAGTTTTTCCGATCCGCAATTCCTCTTCTGCTCTGCGAAGTTTTATCATTTTTCGATAGAACTCTAAGACACTGTTCTCACCCTGTGCTGATACCGCTCTGGAGAGCTGGGCTTCTTTAATAGGCAGCCAGGTTTTATTTGCTCGAGAAAACCCTCCATTAGATTGGTTTTCATTCCATACCATCGGTGTACGACAACCATCCCGACCTTTATGCTCAGGCCAAAAATTTATTCCATCGGGATCGGTTAACTCCTCAAATAGGAGTTCTGTATCCGTCTGACCAAGCTCTTCTCCTTGATAAAGACAAATGGACCCTTCGAAACTTAATAACATCGCTGCGGCTTGTTTTGCCAATAAATCTTGATCTTTTGAGTGCGATAACCAACGGCCAACATGTCTTGGCACATCGTGATTAGAAAATGCCCAACATGGCCAACCATTGGGCGCCTTACTAAAAAAATTCTCTATAGGTTCTCTGAAGCGGCTTGGAGAAAAATCAGGACCTAGCATGTCAAAACTGTAAGCCATATGAAGACGCTTCTTAGTGGTGTATTGCGCCATCAGTTCAATTGATTGATGCATGTCTCCAACCTCCCCAACCATCGTACGTGCATCATATTTGTCTAACAAGGAACGCATGCGTTCTAAAAATTTAATATTTTCTGGTTGGTTCTTTGAATGGATCATGTGCTGCATCTCAAATGGGCGCACTGCATTTTTGGCATTTGGATCTGGGTTCGGGGGGTTATCTCTTAGATTTTTATCGTGGAAATAATAATTCACTGTATCCAGTCGGAAACCATCAACACCTCTGTCCAACCAAAACTTCATACAGTCTAAATGATATTTTTGAACCGCAGTATTATGAAAATTCCAATCAGGCTGTTCCTTTAAGAAATTGTGTAAATAATACTGTCTTCTTCTTGTATCCCATTCCCAACATGAACCTCCAAAGGTTGCTAACCAATTCGTTGGAGGAGTGCCATCAGGTTTGGGATCAGCCCATACATACCAATCAGCTTTCTTATTATTGCGAGATTTTCGCGACTCGATAAAATAAGGATGCTGATCTGAAGAATGACTAATCACTTGATCAATAATTACTTTTAAATTTAGTTGATGGGCTTTTTTGATTAACGCATCAAAATCTTTAAGAGCTCCAAAAATAGGGTCAATGGTCTTATAGTCTGAAACATCATATCCCATATCAGCCATTGGAGATGTAAAGATGGGAGAAAGCCAAATTGCATCAACACCTAAGGATGCCACATGATCTAGCTTCTTGATTATTCCAAGTAGATCGCCCACACCATCGCCATTTGAGTCCATAAAGGAACGTGGGTATATCTGGTAGGTTACAGATCCACGCCACCAATTTTGATCAGATTTAAGTTTTCTTTTCTTATGCATGCTAAATTTATTATTTTTCAACACTATAATGACTTACAAATCAAGCGATAATAAGAGATACGAGAGGTTATATTTTGATACACCTCTAAAATCCAACGTTTACGTCTTTTTAATGGTTAAAATAGTCGGTCTTCAAAAAATAGGATACCTGTGTAAAATGGAATTGATGTATTACGAATTTCTAGTCACTCATTTAGATGCACCGTTCTTATTATTATCAGCGGTGACCACAGGGTTGATCATTCGTATTTTCTATAATGCTTATATGAAATTGAAGCTGGCGATGCGAGTACTTACTTCCGTGATTTTGTTCATCATTAACGCGATTATGATCGTCCCGGGCGTCGTCTTTTTATATCGATGGATTATGCTCTGTGGCTTCTACCAACCGAGCGGAGCATTTGATTATAGTAATGGCTGTAGCGGAGACGTTTTTAGTCTACTTGCTCCAGGGCTGATTTTACTGTCGTAAACATCTCATCAATTTGAGCATCGCTGACAATTAAAGGCGGCGAAAAGGCAAGAGTATCTCCATTCGCTCGAACCATTAATCCCAAATCCCAAGCCTTTTTCATTACTTCAAATCCTCGCGCACCAACCGCATTGCCTCTCGGCTCTAATTCAATCGCTGCGATCACACCTAAATTTCGAATATCAATGACGTGTTTTGTGCCTTTCAGGGAGTGGGCTGCTTTTTCAATCTTGGGTGCTTGTTCACCGGCATGCTCAAACAATCCCTCTTCTTTATAGATATCTAAGGTTGCCAAAGCGGCAGCACAAGCCACGGGATGGCCGGAATAAGTGTAACCATGAAAAAGTTCAATTGGGGCATCTGCATTTTCTAGCATGGACTCATAAATATAATCTTGAACCACCGTGGCTCCCATGGGGATCGTGGCATTGGTTAGTCCTTTAGCGCAGGTAATAATATCGGGGGTGACGCCAAAATAATCGGAGCCTGTTGCTTTTCCTAATCGACCAAAGGCGGAAATCACTTCATCAAAAATAAGAAGGATGTCGTGTTTGGTGCAAATATCTCGCAGGCGTTGTAAATATCCTTTGGGGGGAGGAAGCACTCCGGTGGAACCGGCAATCGGCTCTACGATCACCGCAGCAATGGTCGAGGCATCATGGAGTTGAACAAGGCGTTCGAGATCATCGGCAAGTTCAGCGCCATGTTCTGGCTGACCGTGCGAGTAAGCATTCACACTGGGATTATGAGTATGGCGCAAATGATCTACACCGCTGAGCATCGAGCCAAAGTACATTCGGTTCTTCACCATACCGCCCACACTAATACCACCAAAGCCAACACCGTGATAGCCACGCTCGCGGCCAATCAATCTTGTTTTGGTCGCGTGACCTCGTGCTCGCTGATACGCCAGCGCAATCTTTAAGGCACTATCAACGGCCTCCGATCCTGAATTGGAAAAGAAGACATGGTTCATACCTTCAGGAAAAATTTCAGCTAGTCGATTAGCCAGTTCAAATTGTTTAGGATGACCAAATTGGAAAGGAGGAGAGTAATCAAGTTCTTCGATTTGTTGGGTTACAGCTTCTTGAATTTTTTTTCGACCATGACCGGCATTCACACACCATAGGCCGGCGGTGCCATCTAGGATTTGGCGATTATCATCACTGGTGAAGTGCATATCTTTAGCTTTGACAATAATGCGAGGATCTTTTTTAAAGGTCTTATTGGGCGTAAAAGGCATCCATAAAGACTCAAGATTATTGGGTTTATTCATTTTTCCTCCACTGAAATAAGTAAAATTAATTTATGCCTTAGTTGCTATTTAGGCAAGCCGATTTCGGTCTTTTATATGTTCGAAAATGAAGCAAAAATGAAGGCTATGATTATAAGACTAAGTTTGCCAGTATAATAAGACTCATCAAAATCAACATACAATGAAATAATTTACGAAATATATTCTCAGAGATTATCCCTCGAATTTTTTTACCTATCAAAAAACCAATCATAACCGGAAGGGTAACTACCAATGATGGGACAAGGGTTGATACATTTATTAAACCAATTGAAAAAAAAGTGATGATTTGAACAGCACTATAAAAAACAAAGGCTAATCCCATAAATTGCACAGCCTTTTCTTTAGGGTATTGAAGTGACTGCAGTAAAAAAACAAAAGGCATTGTATAGATACTAGTCACCCCAATGATAAATCCATTTATGGTCCCTAGGGTTGCTTGGACACCAGGGTGTTGATAATGAGGAATTAAGATTATTTTATTGAAGAGGGTAAGAGAGGAATTTAGAAAAAGAATTAAAGCGATAAAAAATAAAATTATTGATGAGTCGAGTATTTTAAGCAAAAAAACCCCTGGGATAATAATTAGACTAGAGAAAATTAGAAAATACTTAACTTCAGATAAAATATTTTTGAAATTTTCTCCTTGAATCATTTGATAAAAGCCTGTGACTAAGGTAGGCACTAAAACCAAAGCAATGGTTTGTTTGACATCCAAGACAAATGATAAAAGAGAAATAACTACAGTAATTAAACCTACTCCTAATAACCCTTGGGTTATCCCTCCTAGAAAATAGACAATAAGTAAATATATAAAAACCAGGAATGGAAGGTCAAAAATTACCACTTACTAATTATGATTTTTTTGTTAGTGATTGGTAGGTAAAAATACCATTACAAGGTATGATTGCTTCCATCCTCACCTTATAATAAGTATTAATAATTCATGGCATCAGAATCTAAAATTATTCTCGAGTTACTCGATCAGGATATACAAATAGCGACCGCAGAGTCTTGTACGGGAGGTTTGCTTGCCTCAGCTTTTACCAAATATTCTGGTATATCGGCCATTTATCAGACGGGATTAGTGACATATTCTAATGAGTCTAAAGTTCGATATTTGAAAGTAAAACCAGAGACTCTCAATAAATATGGAGCCGTGAGTCATCAGGTTTGTTCTCAAATGTGCTTTCACTTAGCTAAAATCAGTAAAGCAGATTTGACGATTGCCACAACAGGAGTTGCTGGCCCGAATGGCGGAACTCCATTAAAACCAGTAGGTTTAGTTTTTGCTGGCCTTTATTATCAAAAACAAATTTATATTAAAAAATTATCATTTCCCTCGAATTCTTCTCGTTCATATATTCAAAAAGGAACCGTCAAAGAATGTTTTCAAATGATCAAAGAGGTTCTCGATGGGTTATAAAAAAAATTATAACAGTCTTCTCCCTGATGATTTTGTGCTTAGTGAAGAGTTTGAGTCGATTGTCGAACAATTAGAAAACACAAAGGATCATTTTTATATTACAGGTAAAGCAGGTAGTGGTAAGTCGACGTTGTTGGCCTATTTTCGCTCGATCACCCAAAAAAATACAGCAGTTCTAGCGCCCACAGGAGTCGCGGCCATTCGAGTCAAAGGGCAAACCATCCATTCTTTTTTTGGTTTTCCACCAAAAGTTATTCAAACGCGCCATATTAAAAAAGTAAGACAAGTTGAATTACTTCAAAACCTAGAGACTCTTATTATTGATGAAATTTCCATGGTTCGAGCAGATGTCTTTGATGCGATTGACTATTCACTTCGGGTTCATCGAAAAAAACTCACCCAACCTTTCGGGGGCGTGCAAGTCATTGTCTTTGGAGACTTGTTTCAATTACCGCCTGTCGTCAATATGGATGAATCGAGTTTACTTGAGCGAATGTATCCTAATGGCCAATTTTTCTTTCACTCCAATATTTTCCAAGACGCCCAGTTCAAAACCCTTGAATTACAAAGTATTTATCGTCAAACCGATGATCATTTTATTTATCTTTTAAATTCTGTTCGCGATGGATCGATCACTAATTCTCAAATTGAACTTTTGAATAATTCGTTGGTCGATAACTTTGAAATGGATGAAGGGAAAATTATCTTAACGACGACCAATGCGCGAGCAAGCAGCATTAATCAAAATTATCTCAAACAATTAAAAACCGAAGAGTTCTCGTATCGCGCTCAAGCGACCGGCATGTTTTATAAAGAATTATTTCCTACCGATGAAGTTTTAAAGCTTAAAAAGGGAGCGCAAGTAATCATGATTAAAAATGACCCGGAGAAACGATGGGTTAATGGTTCGATTGGCACTATTCATGATATTGCTGAAAAAAAGATTAAAGTAAAAATAAATCACAAAATCTATGAGGTCAAAAAAGAGAAGTGGGATCGTATACAATATTCCTATGATGATAATCAACAAGAAGTTTTAGAAAATGTAACAGGCTCTTTTAAACAGTATCCTGTGCGATTAGCCTGGGCGATTACCATTCACAAAAGCCAAGGGCAAACGTTTGAAAAAGTAATTATTGATATGAGCCAAGGTTCTTTTGCTCCTGGTCAGCTCTATGTGGCCTTAAGCCGGTGTATCAGCTTAGAGGGGATTGAACTGCTTCGACCTTTAAAAAAATCGGATGTGATCGTCAATAAACATCTGATAGGATTTCAGGATCGATTAATCTAATGAAAGTAAAACAAATTATTTATGCTGTAGTTGTGTTTTCGATTATGGGCATCGCGCTCTATGTTGCTTCAAGTTTTGAGTATTATGGTTTCTATGAAGAGTGTAAACTCGAGAGTAACACGCAAGGCGGCATTGAGGCTTGCGTGGAATACAAGATTCAAGAAAGCAAGCAATGATTTTTTTAAACGATAGTTATAGCAAAGAGTTTCAAGCTCCCATTGTTGCGGTAGAGGAAGAGAAAATTATCACAGCGGATAGTTGTTTTTACGCTCAAAGTGGAGGGCAACCCGGAGATAAGGGGCATTTAGAAGTGAATGGTCAAAAAGTGAATGTTATCAATACGATTAAGCATGAAAAAGGAATAGCACACGTTCTTGAACGTTCAGTGGATGGGGCCTCAGGAGAGGTAAAAGGTAGGATTGATTGGGATCACCGTTTTCGTTTAATGAGAATGCATACCTCCATGCATTTACTGTGTGCTGCACTTCCGTATTATGTAACGGGAGGGTCGATTGGTTTGGAGAAAAGCCGAATTGATTTTGATTTAGGAGAGGAGACGTTTGAATTTGAAACACTCAATCAAATTATCAATGAGTTTATCCAACAAGCCCACCCCATCTCCTATCAATGGATTACCAATGAAGAACTAGACGCCCAACCAGAATTAGTTCGCACATTATCTGTTCAACCGCCGCGCACAAATGGCCAAATTCGTTTGGTAAAAATTGGCACCATAGATCTTCAACCGTGTGGGGGAACCCATGTGGGCAACACCCAAGAGATTGGAGAATTTAAATTTTTAAAATATGAGAGTAAGGGAAAAATGAACAAACGAGTTCAGTTTACCCTAGATTAATGCATAAAGCTTCTCTGAAAGATTTTATTTTACTGATCGTCTTAGCGGCGATTTGGGGAAGTGCTTTTTTTAATATCAAAATCGCCTCCGATACTTATACCCCCATGGCAATTGCTTTTGGGCGTATTTTTTTTGCAGCCCTCGTGATGGTTTTATATTGTGGGATGAAAGGAATTAAAATTGATGCCTTTGGAGAACATTGGAAAATGTATGCCTCCATTGGGTTAGTGAATTTAATTCTTCCTTTCTTTTTTATCTCTTTTGGTATTGTCAAAGTCCAAAGCAATATGGCCGCCATCTTAATGTCAACGGCTCCGATCTACGCTACAATTTTAGGTCAGTTGTTTATTCAAGATGAAAAAATTAATTTTCTCAAACTTCTCGGAATTATTATTGGTTTTTTAGGTATTGTGTTTTTATTCTCCGATGATCTTCTAATTAATCAATCAAACTTCCTCTATGCTCTGATTATTATTCTAGGCCCTTTTTGTTATACCTTAGGGGGACTGTTATCTTTAAAGCTCAAACACATCAAAAATGAAACACTGACATCCAGTATTTTGGTTTGGGCGGTGATTATGCTTCTGCCGGTGCTTTTTATCGTTGAAAACCCTACCGAATTAAGACCTTCATGGAGTTCAACGATCTCCCTCTTTTATCTAGGTGTGGTCGCCACAGCTATTGCTTGGTTGATGCGATTTTATATTTTAAAAAGTAACGGATTAGTATTTCAATCCCAAGTGGCCTATATCATCCCTATTTTTGGACTAATCTTTGGATATGTATTTCTGGGAGAAAAAATCACCTATAAAATTATCGTCGCTTTGATAGCAGTACTTGTAAGTACCTATTTAATTGAAAAAAGCAAAAAAGCGAAAACTCCATAAAACCATATTGCTGTTTATGTCTTATAATATAGTCTACCTCACTTGAATATGCCTAATCAAACCTTGATTAAAATTGATAATGTTCGCAAGTCTTACGCAGGAGGATTTGAGGCTTTAAAAGGGATTAATTTAGAAATTAATCGTGGCGAAATCTTGGCGTTGCTTGGTCCTAACGGGGCAGGTAAGACAACATTGATTAATGCCATCTGTGGAGTTGTGGTCCCCAACTCAGGAACTATTACAGTGGACGGCTATGATGTGGTTAAAGATTTTCGCAAAACGCGCTCGATGATTGGGTTGGTTCCTCAAGAATTACAATTAGAGGCCTTTGAGAAAGTTTTTCAAAATGTCTCCTTTACACGCGGGCTTTACGGAAAAAAGAAAAATCCGGCCGTCATTGAAAAAATTTTAAAAGATTTAAGTCTTTGGGATAAGAAAGATAATCGTTTAAGAGAATTATCAGGTGGAATGAAACGCCGTGCCCTTATCGCTAAAGCGCTTAGCCATGAACCTCAAATCCTTTTTTTAGATGAGCCCACTGCCGGTGTTGATATTACTTTACGTCGAGATATGTGGCGGGTCGTGAAACAACTCCAAGAAAAAGGAGTGACAATTATTTTGACCACACATTATATTGAAGAAGCGGAAGCCATTGCTGATCGTGTGTCAGTCATCAACCACGGTGAAATTATCATTACAGAAAATAAGCAAGACCTAATGCAAAAAATGGGTCAAAAACTTTTAACTATTGAACTTCAAGATAAGATTTCATCTATTCCGGAAAGTTTAAAAAACTACAATTTATCAATTACTGAAAATGGTCAGGCCTTGTGCTTTACGTATAATTCGCAAGCAGAAAGCACTGGAATTACTACCCTTTTACAAGATATTAAACAAGCAGGTTTAAAGTTGCGAGATTTAAAGTCAGCTCAAACTTCGCTGGAAAATATTTTTGAACAATTATTAAAGGAGAGTGCATGAACTGGATTGGGGTAAAAGCTATTTATTTACATGAAATGGATCGGATGAGAAGAACCATTATTCAAAGTATTCTTTCTCCCGTCATCTCAACTTCTCTTTATTTTGTCGTTTTTGGAAGTGCGATTGGATCTCGCATACCTCTCATTGACGATGTGAGTTACGGTTCATTTATCGTACCGGGTTTAATGATGCTAGTTCTCTTAACTCAAAGTCTTTCTAATGCAGCTTCAGGGATTTTCTTTCCCAAGTTCTTAGGGACCATTAATGAAATCTATGCAGCGCCACTTTCCTCTTGGGAAATAGTCATGGGCTTTGTGGGTGCCGCAACCTCAAAATCCATTATTTTAGGAGCGCTTATTTTGGGAACGGCAAGTTTATTTGTGGAAATTTCAATTGCTCATCCTTTGATGATGATCTTAATGTTAGTATTAACAGCTCTTACTTTTAGTTTACTTGGTTTTTTAATTGGTGTTGTTTCAACTAACTGGGAACAATTATCTCTTATTCCCACAATTATCATCACTCCCATGGTTTTTTTAGGGGGGTCACTTTACTCCATAGCGTGGTTACCTGAGTTTTGGCAAAAAGTTTCTTTGGCCAATCCCGTCTTATATTTAGTTAGTGGTTTTCGTTGGAGTTTTTATGAAATGTCTGATGTTAGTATTACTATTAGTTTATCGATGATCATTATTTTTTGTATTATGAATTTATCTACCATCGCTTATATTTTCTCCAAAGGATACAAGATCAAATTTTAATTTGATACCGAATTAAACCTCCTCATCCAAAAGTACAAAATATTTAAAAAAAATTTTCAAATAAGCAATTTCTTTATTTGGATTAAAAATTATTATAGGAGAGTGATAAAATTCATCTTAATCTTTCTCTTAATCCCTCAATTTATTTTTGCCGATAAACACGTTCCTTATTACAAGTCTTTATCCAAAACAGAGTCTTGGCTTCGTCACTATCCTGACCTAAGAGATTTCAAAGAACAAACGGAAAAGTTTTTCCTAACTCAAAAAGGTATGCCGGTCAAAGTTATTCAAGAGCATCAAAGTGTTGGGACAAATTTTATTGATTGGTATCGCATCGAGCTTTTCAATGGCATCCAGGGTTGGATTTTTCATAATCAATTAACCAGTAAAAGAACTCTTCTGGTCTTAGAGGATACAGAACTTTTTGCCTGGAGTTCCGATGATCCTAATTCTTGGATGACCATCGTCAAAGGAGAGATACAAGCTCCTAAAATAATCGATCTCCTTGAGGTTAAGGACGATATGTTGAAAGTTAATATTAAAATTTCTGATCGCAAGGAAATCAAAGGCTGGATATCACGGGATCAACGCATTTGGGGCGATGATCTAAGAGAAGAAGACTTTGATTAAATATATTTTCCTTATTTTATTCATGGTAAAAAACATGATGGCTTATGAAGAAGCAGATTATCAAGTGGTTAAGCAATTTAATGAATTTGAAATCCGCTACTATCAAGAACGCTATGTCATTCAAGTTAGTTATGCTAACCAAAATAGTGGCTTTCAAAAACTTTTTAATTATATATCAGGGCAAAATAACCAGTCTCAAAAAATTGAAATGACAACACCAGTAACGCAATATGCAAGCGATCAAGGTCAAGTGATGCAATTTTATTTACCTGCACGATTTGATCAAAAATCTGCTCCGTTGCCTCTCAATGATGCTGTTGAAGTGGCAAGTATTGACTCTGGCTATTTTGCCGTAATACGTTATTCCGGCTTTGCTTCAGATAAAAACTTTTATAAACACGCTGATATCTTGAAAGATGCTTTAATCAAAGAAAATATTGAATTTAAACAGCCGCCTATTAAAGCAACCTACAATGGACCTTTTACTCTCCCCAATCTTAGAAGAAATGAAGCAATGTTTCTTATTGAGTGGAAAGACTAATTAACAAATGTCATTGAATGACATCTTTATTTTAAATATGCTTTTCATGAATATAAAAACTAGCAATTAAGGAACATGGCATTAAAAAAACCTTCTTTTACAGAAAATGTTAATTCGATGGTTCAACAAGCCGTTGGAAAAAATAAATTTTCTAAAAATTTCATCAACTTATTAGCTCGCAATCATTCCACAATTAAATTGAATTTTCCTGTGATGATAAAAAATAAAACTCAAATGTTCACAGGATATCGTTCGGTTCATACGCTTCACAAACTCCCTTCCAAAGGGGGCATTCGTTATGCTCCTACAGTGAACCCAAATACGATTGAGGCTTTGGCGGCATTGATGACCTATAAATGTGCTGTCGTTGAAGTACCTTTTGGAGGATCTAAAGGGGGGCTTGTCATCGATAAATCGCAATATACTTCCTCCGATCTAGAAAGAATTACAAAAAAATTTTCCATGGAACTGACTAAATCAGGTTTTCTTTCTCCAGCTACCAATGTTCCCGCCCCTGATATAGGAACGGGCTCACAAGAGATGGCTTGGTTCGTTGAAGGATATAAATCTCTTCACGGCGATGATATTAACCATATGGCTTGTGTTACGGGCAAGCCTGTTGAAATTGGGGGTATTGTAGGAAGGGATGAAGCGACAGGAAGAGGAGTGGCTGAGGCTTTATTGGAATTTTTTCGAAGTCCCAAAGAAATTAAAAATTCAAAACTAGAAAAAGAATTACAACATAATAGTGTGGTTATCCAAGGAATGGGAAAAGTAGGTTATCATTTTCTCAAAAGTATTTTTGAACTTTACCCCGCTATAAAAGTTACAGGAATCATTGAGCATAATGGTGCGCTGGTCAACCCTCAAGGAATTGATGTAGAGATTTTTTTAAAACAATTTTTCAAGAGAAAAAATATTGCACAAATTAAAATTCCCCAAACTCTTTTTCAAAAGAATAATTCTTTAGAAGATTTTGAATCGGATATCCTGGTTCCCTGTGCTAAAGAAAATGTGATCGATCAACGCATTGCGAGAAAAATTAAAACTAAATTAATTATTGAAGCTGCGAATGGACCAGTGACATATAACGCTGATCAAATTTTAAATAAAAGAGGTATCTCGGTTTTACCTGATATTTATATCAATGCGGGCGGTGTGGTAGTTTCTTATTTTGAATGGGTAAAAAATATTTCCCAAATCCGCTTTGGAAGATTACGAAAACGTTTTGAAGAGGATAGAGAAGCTCATATTGTTGATGCGATTGAAAAATCTTCTGGTAGGTCAATTCCCAAATTTTTAAGAGAAAAAATTGTTCATGGCGCAAGCGAACTTGATTATGTTCGCTCTGGATTAGAAGATGCTATGCGCAACGCATTTATTGATATTTGCGAAATTAAAAATAAAAACAAAAATTTATCTTATCGAGATGCAACTTATATTCTGGCACTAAAAAGACTTGAAAAAACACATTTAGATTTAGGCCTTTAGTTAAATCAAATCTTGACCTCGCACTCATGTGGGCTAGTGTCATAACTACAAAAAATATTATGTCTAATAAAAACTTTGGTTTTGGTACCCAAATAAGAAAATCTCCTTATTTTGATGCAACGGTGAGGTGGGGGGCCACAGGTTTTTCTGTTTATAATCATATGTATATCCCGCGAGATTTTGGAAGCCCCGAACAAAATTTTTGGAATTTGGTAAATGATGCCATTTTATGTGATGTTGCTGTCGAACGGCAGGTGGAAATAACTGGCCCTGATGCTTATCAGTTTATTCAACTCTTAACACCGCGTGACCTTAGTAAGCTAGCGATAGGGCAATGCAAATATGTCTTGATTGTCAATGAGCAAGGAGGAATTCTCAATGACCCGGTTTTACTTCGATTAGGCGAAAATCATTTTTGGCTTTCTCTTTCTGATAGTGATATTTTGTTATGGGCACAAGGTGTAGCGGTCAATGCTGGTTTCAATGTTTCCATCCAAGAGCCCGATGTTTCTCCTTTACAATTACAAGGGCCAAAATCCGGAATGATTATGGAAAAACTCTTCGGGGAAAGCATTAAAGACTTAAAATATTATTGGCTTCAAGAATTAGAATTAGAAGGGATACCATTAGTTGTATCGCGAACAGGATGGTCAAGCGAGCTTGGTTATGAATTATATCTTCGAGATAGCTTAAAAGGAGATCAACTTTGGGAATTAATTATGGAAGCGGGCAAGGAGTTTGGACTACAACCAGGACACACTTCTAGTATTCGTCGCATTGAAGGGGGGATGCTTTCCTACCATGCAGATGCCGATATTCACACGAACCCGTTTGAGGTAGGATTAGATCGTTTAGTTGCTCTAGATAGTGATATCAATTTTATTGGCAAGAAAGCCTTACAAAAAATTCATGAAGAGGGAGTTAAGCGTATTCAAGTAGGATTAGAAATTTCTGGAGAGGCTTTTCAAGGACCGAATACTATATTTTGGCCACTTCAAAAAGATGGAAAGACTGTAGGTAAGGTGACATCTGCTGTTTACTCTCCCCGATTAAAAAAAAATATTGCCCTAGCTATGGTCGATGTGAAGGTAAGCGAACTTGGGCAATCTTTGGATATCTTGATTGATAAGGATATTCGACAAAGCGTAGTAGTTGAAAAACCTTTTTTTGATCCGAAAAAATCTCTCACAAGCTCGTAAATTATTGATTTTATTGAATTTTTGATACTATTCGCAAAGCGCATAGTCTCTCTCACTTCTTAGCATTATTTTTATTTTGATTCACTCCTTATAACCCTTCGCATACTAAAAATTATTAGTGAGGTAAAAATGAAATTAATAACAGCAATTATCAAGCCCGATAAGGTTGAAGCCTTGAGACAAGCCCTAACAGCTGTCGATATTCAAGGTTTAACTATTGTTGAGGCTAAAGGTTATGGGCGCCAGAAAGGCCACACTGAATTGTACCGAGGCGCAGAATATGAGGTACACTTTCTTCCTAAATCAAGAGCAGAGGTTCTCGTAGACTCTGCTGATGTTGAAAAAGTCATTACAACAATTTCTGAAGCAGTGAAATCAGGCAAGATTGGTGACGGTAAGATTTATGTCACTGACGTCATCGACGTAGTTCGTATTCGTACAGGCGAGCGCGGCGCGGAAGCAATTAAATAAGGAGATCCTATGAAAAAAATATTAGCTTTTTTAATTCCTACACTTTTAGTCTCAGGATTAGCAAGTGCGGAAGTTTCTGCAGAGACAGCGTTTGTACTTAATACATTCTTATTCGTTTTCTGTGGAATTTTAGTCATGTTTATGGCTTTAGGTTTTGCAATGTTAGAAGCAGGGTTTGTTCGAAAAAAGAATACATCTGCCATTTTATTAAAAAATATTGCGTTATATTCTATCGCTGGAATTATGTTTTACCTGATCGGTTACAGCTTAATGTATGTAGACGTTTCAGGTTGGATCGGATCGCTAGGAGGGGCCTTCTATAATCCCTCATCAGACGAACTCGCCCTCCTAGACGGTGCCGAAAATGTAGCGGCAATTGCAGAGACTGGTTATTCAGTAGCATCCGATTGGTTCTTCCAAATGGTTTTCTGTGCAACGGCTGTTTCTATTGTCTCAGGCGCATGTGCGGAGCGTATTAAAGTATGGCCGTTTATGATCTTTGCAGCCATTATGACCGGAATTATTTATCCAATTTTTGGTTCATGGACTTGGGGCGGCGGATGGTTAGCGGAGATGGGTTTTTCCGACTTTGCTGGTTCTACGATCGTTCACTCTGTGGGCGGTTGGGCAGCTGTTGTGGGTTGTTTAATCCTTGGCCCACGTGCAGGTAAATATTCCAAAGATGGTAAGATTTCACCAATTGCTGGTGCTAATATGCCATTAGCTTGTTTAGGCACATTCATCCTATGGTTTGGTTGGTTTGGATTTAATGGTGGATCCCAATTAGCTTTGGGCAGTGCGCTCGATGCAGTTGCTATCTCTATCGTTGTAGTGAACACTAATATGGCAGCTTGTGGTGGTGTGGTTGCTGCAATCATACTTTCTCAGTTAATGTACAAGAAGATCGATTTATCAATCTCTCTAAATGGTGCAATTGCTGGTTTAGTTGCAATTACTGCTGGTCCCGATCTAAGCAACCACTTCATGTCAGTGATCATTGGTGCCATCGGTGGTATCCTTTGTACCCTTGCTATCCCAATGTTGGATAAAATGAAAATTGATGATGTTGTTGGTGCAATCTCTGCTCACTTAATTGCCGGTATCTGGGGAACATTAGCTGTTGGTATTTTTGGCGGTGGTGACTTGATGGTTCAGATCGTTGGAATCTTAGCTGCGGCTGCTCTGGTTGTACCTTTAAGTGCAGTCGGCTTCTATATTCTAAAAGCTACAACTGGCTTAAGAGTAGATGAAGAGACTGAAGCAGTCGGATTAGATAAAGCTGAGTTAACTACAGTCGCTTATCCTGAATTCAACTAAGATTTAAACATAAGTACTACTTCAAAAAAAGGCGCCCTCGGGCGCCTTTTTTATATTTCAAACAATAAAAATTCACCTTTATCAGAAGATCGAAAAGTCATCTCTGATAATTCTTCTTTGGTAATGGAAACGCCGTCACCTTCTTTTAAATTGTATTCTTGAAAATTAATATTTCCTTGAACAACATGAATCCAATAATCTTTGTCTTTAGAGGGATTAAATTTAACCTCACCCTCTTTATCGACAATCGAGGCAAAAATTGTTGTGTCTTGATTTATTTCAATAGAATTATCAGAGCCATCAGGGGATATGATTTTAGCTAATTTGTTGAGTTTATCTTCTTTGCTGAAATGTTTCTGATTGTATTTAGGCTCAATATCGCGTTCTTTGGGTATAATCCAAATTTGTAAGAAATGCACTTGATCTGTAGCAGAGTGATTAAATTCACTATGAACTACACCAGTACCAGCGCTCATATGTTGAACATCTCCGGGTTTAATCACCGAACCAGTTCCCATACTATCCTTGTGCTCTAAGGCACCTTCAATAACATAAGAGATAATTTCCATGTTATTATGGGGATGAGCATCAAATCCTCTCCCTCCATCTACACGGTCATCATTGATAACTCGGAGGTTTCCAAATCCCATATTTTGAGGATCGTAATAATGGCCAAATGAAAAAGTATGTTTGCTATCAAGCCATCCGAAATTACTTGGCCCTCTTTCCTCACTTTTTCTTAAAGTAATCATTTTAATTTCTCCTATATTTAAATTAATTGATCAATTTTTGATGTGATTTTTTTACTATCAGGTTTTGTCATCGACGACCAGCTGTCAACTAGATTACCCTTTCCATCAAATAAATATTTATAAAAATTCCATTTGGGGGTTTTCCCATAATCATTTGCAATCCATTGATACAAAGGATGGGCGTTATCTCCTTTAACGTCAATTATTTCAGTTAAAATAAATTTTGTTTGATAGTTCACTAGACAAAATTCTTTGACATCTTCCTCCTCACTTAACTCTTGTCGAAAGGAATTCGAGGGAGTGCTAATGATAATGAGATTTTTATCTAAGTAGGCTTGGTGAAGATTAGAGAGGTTCGCATATTGGTTGGTGAAACCACATCGACTTGCTGTATTTACTAAGAGAATAGGTTTGCCTTGAAATTCTTGAAAATTGATTACATTGCCATCAATATCTTTGATTGAAAAATTATAGAGATTTTGTGCCATACTTGTTCCTGTCATAATGATGATGATACTTACAAATTGAATAAGTCGTTTCATTTATCTTTATACTTAAAGATAGAGAACTAGATTGTTCGGGTTTCTGCTTTTAGACCGTTTTGATCGAGTTTGAGATAAGAATACCAATCCCGATGAATCACTTCCCAGTCTATCTCTATTCCCAGTCCCGGATCAGGGTTCACAGTCACTTCCCCTTTTTGATTAGTTCGAATAAAGGTTTTAGCTCCATGTTCGTGGTCTTCGTAGGGTACGACTTGTTCAAAATAATCACAATTATCATGACTCAGCATGATATGCAGATTAGCTGCTTGTCCTAGGGGGTAGGACCAGGACTGAAGTTCAGTGTTTTTATTAAAATTTTTAGCAATTTTCATCACTTCTAGAATTTGAGTGATGCCCCCTACATAAGTGGTGTCGACTCGAGCATGATGAAAAACATCTAATTTAAGAGATTGTTCAATTTGAAAAGGATTGAGGATGGAGTTTCCTGCACCAATAACAGGTGTTTGAATTTGTGGTCGAAGCCATTGATAACTCTCCCAATCAAAATCATTAAAAGGTGCTTCAAACCAAACAAAATTTAATTCATCTAATTTTTTACCTAATTGCAAAGCATCTTCACGATTATACCGCTGCTCACAATCAATCATAAACTTGATATTAGGAAATTGAGGACAAACCTCGGAGACCATTCGAAGATCAAATTCAATATCACACCATGTATGAAATTTTATAGTATGAAAATGTTGGGCTTCTAAACTTTTTACAAAATCTACATACTCATCGATGCTATGAAAAAGTGGCGTAGAGGCATAAGAAGCAATACTATCTCTTTTTCTTCCTAAAATATCACACAGAGGTTTTTTAATTGATTTGGCATAGCCGTCCCACATCGCAATATCAATAGAAGATACAGCTAAGGGATTTAAGGGAACACAGCGAGTTAACATAAATTGAGTTAACTCCGATCGTTGTTCTAAATTTTTTCCTAAAATTTCAGGAAATAAATTTCGACAGGCCTCTACAACGGAGTGATCATAGTGATGTTCGGTTGGAATCAAAACCCCTCCTACACACTCAATACCGGATTCAGTGATAAGTTTGACGATGATGTTCGCCTCAAACATGGGAGACATATCTTTTGCCCAAATAATTTGAGGAGCGTTTGACTTACACGCAAATACTTCTGCCGAGATAATATCTAACTCGGCCATTTAAGATTTACTTAAACTTTCGAGCTAAGTGGCGAAGCTTACCATCCGTGGCATCAAACTCCAAATAACAACCTTGAAGATGACGCATACCTTCATTGGAGTCGTAGGCAGTTCGACCGTGTAAAAGTCGATGATTATCAAACATCATAATATCTCCTGGCTGTAATTTAAATTTTAATTCAAAATCCGATGCTGAATAAAGCTCACTTAATAACTTTCGAGAACGATAAAAGGTATTAAGTTTTTCTGTATCCAGTGGGGGGACATAATCAACACGGGTGCTATAGCGGACCTGTTTATAGTCCCCATCATTATCGAGTTCAATTAATTCGCCCCAGTTTTCTAAAATAATATCTTTATCTTGAAACTGATATCGAAGGTTTGTTGATGTTAGAGATTGGAACGCTTCAGGATCATGTTTTTTGATATGTTCCGCAACCGCAAACCCATCAACAAGCGTTGAAAAACCTCCACTTACTTCATTTTGAAGGCAATGCAAAAATTGAATACCAGGCGCGGTGGGTTTTCGATACGGGTTATCTGTATGCGGAGGTAATGCAATGGGTTTATAAGCTAAGTCATTTGGATTAGGTTTGGACATGACATCAAAATACTCTCCAAAATTTGTATTTTTCACAGGACCGATGGAGTTAACGAATTTAAGAAGATATTTATCCTCAGTTGGCACATTCTTAATAATTACAAATCCATATTTGTAAAAATTAATTAAGAGATCATACATAGATTTTTTTTCTGACATTCCTTCTTCAAACTGTGCCTCAGGAAATTGGCCTAAGGATGAATTCCATAAAACTCGTTTTGGCAAAGGGCCGCGTTTATTTTTTTCATCATCCATTTCAATTAAAAGATCATCCATATTATAGGAGCCTTTCACGCCGTCATTAAATTCGATATTAAGTAAATGATCAGAAAGAGTAGCGGCTTTTATTTCAAGATTTAAATCAATTGAAGAAGGTTCGTATAACCGCTGGTGTGTATCGACATCAAAGTATTCTTCGCCAGGTAGTCTTTCTCTGAGCCAAACCGGATGGAGCTGATAAAATTTATTATGATAATTGACGCTGAGTGCGTTGTTTTGAAATTGAACGTCCATAAGACCCCCTCAAAATTATATTCCTTTCCCGATATTTTGCTAAAATAATTTAGTTGTCAATCCAGAAATTAAAGCTGAATTTGAAAGAGGGCTTCGACCTCTACGGAAAAGCCAAGAGGTAAAGAGTTTACTCCTACTGCTGCTCGAGCATGAACCCCTTTTTCACCAAAAACATTCTTCATAAGATCTGAACAGCCATTGATTACTAAAGGCTGCTGGGTAAAATCATTCGTGCAATTCACAAAGCCTGTTAGTTTGACAAGCTGAGTGACTTTATTTAAATCTCCAATTTCATTTTTGAGAGCGGCCAAAATTGCAAGGCCACACCTTTGGGCGTGTTCTTGAGCAGTTTCAAGCGTTAGGTCTTTTCCCACTACTCCTTGAGCAAAAGTTCCATCTTCTAAAAGTGGGCCTTGGCCTGAAATATAAGCCAAGTTATCTACGATCACACAGGGTTTGTAGCTTCCAGCAGGTTTTGCTGGATTTGGCAATTGTAATCTTAATTTTTCTAAATTTTTTTCAACATTCATGCAGTAGATTCCTCCTCTTCAATTTTATTAATAACTTGCTCAGTTGCTAACTGCATTCCAATTGGTGAGGCGGTTCGAGGTACAATCATTGAAGGTGTATTATCCTCATAAATATCACTTGTTCGACCAACTCGAATACGAGAATAATTATAAGGGGCGACTAATGAGTAAATGACAATCATATAAACAAACCAGCCATAAGGTCCAAAATATGCCATAAAACCTGAAGCTAGCATAGGTCCTGCAACCATACCTAAAGCATTAACGAGCGTTAAGGTCGAGCTACCAGAAACTATTTCTTCTCTTTCTAAAAAATCATTCATGTGAGAAATTACCACAGCATAATAAGGAAGAGAGACGCCTGAATGGATACCTACAAAGATTAGTAAAATAGTAAAAGAAATTGATCCTAGGAAAAAAGCTAAAACTAAAGAGACAATCGCAATCACATTCAAAACTAATAAAATGCTTCTTCGATCAAACTTGTCGGATATTTTTCCAATGGGATACTGGAAAGCAGCTCCAACAAAAGTATTTACAAAAACTAATATAGATATTTGAAAGATACTAAGTCCAATTTTAGCTCCAAAAACTGCAATTAAACCAAATAGGGCAGAGTACACCATGCCAATTGCAAAAGATCCTACAAAAGCCATAGGCGATTTTCTATAAAGTTCATTTAAAGATAAGAATTTTGGTGTTGTAAAATCAGGAGCGGGTTTTTTAGTTAACAAAATAGGAATAAGGGCCAAAGAGATTAATAATGAAGTTAAAATGTAAAGGTGGGCCTCTGTTGTCGCTTTTAAGTTGACAAGCATTACGCCCGCACTTGTTGAAAAGTAAAGAACGATCATATAAAAACCAATTAATTGACCTCGAGACTGATTGTCTGCACGATCGTTTAGCCAACTTTCACATACGATATAAATAGCGGCAAAAGAAAAACCCGTAATCATTCTAAACAACAACCAGGCAAAAGGATTTACAATAACCCAGTGAAGAAGTATGGCAATCGAACCCAGTGAAGCAAAAGCAGAAAAGACTCTTATATGCCCAACATTTTTAATTAGTTTTGGACATTGAATTGAACTAAATAAGTAGCCCACAAAATAACCAGTGAAAACGTAGCCAATTTCAAAATCAGAAAAATTATAAAAAACGGCATTGATGTTGAGAAGTGTGCCTTGTAGTGCGTGAGCTAACATAATTAAACCAAAGCCACTAAACAAAGCCCAAGAATTTAAAATTGTTCCAAACATTACAGCTTAGGTAAACCTTTAAAATTGGATTGCAATAGCTATTTTTGAAAGGGTAGGTTTGTCATTTTGGCACTTATTTTTTTACCATTAATTTCCAAGCTTAAATCTTGATTGAGTATTTGATGGGATTTATCAATCATCGCAATTCCTAAACATTGATTAAAATTGGGACTAAAACAAGCTGATCGCAATGTCCCTATAAAATGATCCTCTTTCATTATAGGTAAATGTTGAGTCACAGAAATTTCTTTTATATCTAGTAATAATCCAACTAATGAACGAGAGACACCCTCATTTTTTTGTTTTTGAAGAATAGCTTTTCCTAAATATTCAATATCAGGATTTAAACTAACAAAATTATCTAATCCGCACTCTAAAGGAGTGTCATTCATATCCATATCATTGCCATACGACAATAAACCAGACTCAATTCGTTCAATTAAATTAGGACACCCCGGACGAACCTCTAGGTCTTTTCCTTCTTTCATTAGTTGATCGTATAGAAGAAGGCCAATTTCATCATTATCAACATATATTTCAAAACCACCCTGTTTTGACCACCCTGACCTAGCAATTAAAAAGGGATGTCCTTGAAAATCAAATCTTTTAAAATGAAAAAACTTTAAATTTAAAATTTCTTCTCCAAAGATACGTTTCATCAACTCAAAAGATTTTGGCCCTTGAACAGCTAACGGGTTGACATTAGGTTCAGTAATTTCTACGTCTAGATTTTTTCCTATTGCTATCCCTTTGGCATATAAAAGCACATCTGTATCAGCAATAGAAACCCACCAAGTATCTGGCTGTATTTTCATTACTAAAGGGTCATTTAATATTTTTCCCTGCTCATCGACGATAGGGGCGTAATAGCAAACATGATCTTTGGCATGAGATAAATCTCTACAAGTCATAAGTTGAGCAAGAAAGTCAGCATCAGGACCTTTGATTTGTACCTGTCTTTCAACGGAGACATCCCACAGCTGAACATTTTTCTTTAAGTGGTTGCAATCATCAACGACTCCATGAAAGGAAGCAGGCAGAAGCATATGATTATATACTGTATAACTTTGAACACCATAATCCTCAATTCGTTGAGTAAAAGGAGTTGATCTCACTCGGGCACTTTTAGCAATAAAATGGTTCATACAAAGATATAGTAAATATACTTTCCTAAAATAAATCAAACGCTAATTTAGAAAATTAATCGTTATCTGTCAGTCCTGCCCCGGCTCCTAATAATTTCTTTTCCTCATTTTCTTCAACAAAGGTTTCCAAGGACATGTTGTAGAGCCTATCCCAAGTTTCATCAGAGTATTGTTTAATTCTTTGATTAGAGATCTCCAAAGTTATGTCATTAGATTGATGAGGAATTTTATTTGTATCTAAAGAGATGATTTTTCCTGAGCCAATAAAAAATTTAAACTCATTCGATTTAAAATTAAAACTAATTAAATTTTTTTGCGCTGCCTTAATTAGAAAAGGAATAATTAAGAGAGGCTCTAGTATATTTGAAAATTGAAAAGTTAGTTGATTGTCGGGTTTATGGGATTGATCTAAAAAAAATAAACCAAAATGAATAGGGCATAAATACTTTTGATTTTTTTCTTTGTGATTAATTTCTCGAACGCATTTGCTATAAGGAAAACTGATAAGTCGATCAAACCTTTCCAAACCAGGTAATGCTGACTGTTCCAATGCTCGCACAGTTTTCCCTGCTTCTTCGGCAATCCCCCAGCTTAAACCTTGATAGCGAGCGACTCGTTTTACAACGGTCTCAATTTCATATAGGGAATGCATTAAGCAATTTTTTTATAGGACCAAGTATCGTCAGATTGATGTATTTCTTTCATCAATGGAGCTCCTTGATACATAGTTATGCGTACCCATCGATCTGATCGAGGATCAAAGCGAGTTGCACCAAAGAAAGATAATTTTAAACGAAGCATGTCCACCGGAATTAGTGATTTAGAAATGGTATTATCTTGAATCTCAGAGTAGGGAAGCTTTTCACATATAAAAATACGCCTTAATATATGTCGATATTCTTGGTTTTTTATCAGATAAGATGAAAGCGGATCTTTCTTAGGATAGTTTTTGAGTTCTAAGTATAATTTATTTATATCTCTTGCGATTGCGAGGGGCAGTTCACGCTCTGCGCCATCTTCACTAAATCGGTCTGACATTCTTGGTTCCTGTTTGTTTTTAGAGTAATACCAAAAGTTATAAATATTATCTTTCTTTTCAAAATCAATCTCTACTAACCACGCATATCTTTTTTCAATGAGAGCACAAACATCCCCAATAGATCTAGAGGTATCAAAATCAAAATAATCTTCTTCGTCTATTGACATCTCATAACTCAAAGGTTCCACGATTTCAGGATAAACTTCCATGAGAAGAGAGACAATCAATTCACAACACTCTGCTTGAGTGTTTATTTCAGCCCATTCATAAACTGTATTCCAAAAAAATTTCTCTATATCTAATTTACCAAAATAATTTTGAAATTTTTCTAAATCATTAGTCAGATGAAGATTTTTTTTGATTTGATATTCGCTATCAGTTTTCCAAAATTTAATATTTTCTTTTATCGTAGAGAGGAAAGATTGAAACTTCTCTTTTTCTTTTTGAGAAGTATTGGGTATTGAGCGTATAGCTAGCAGTGCTTTTTCTTTAGAAATTATCCATTGATTGAGCAGAGCTGGATGATTGACAATAAAAGGCGCCATTCCCAATCCTGTCGAATTGCCTATTCCAAGATTTCGAGCTATATCATCATTTAATTTGACAGCATTTTGAGGTGATCGTTGATGAGCTACATGATTGACCATGTCAAACGTAAATTGACGTGCTAAAAAAACTAACATCATCTCAAGTCGAAATGGTCCTTTTAACTCTCCTCGATCTTGAATTTTAATACGATCGGCTAAACCAAATTTACCTGAACCATAGACAGCAGTTGTGCGATAAAGATATCCCACATTATATAAAATATCGGTATCAGGCTGTTTGCCTTGAGCAAGTCGGTCGACAACATGTTCAAAGACTCGAACGGACTTATTAGCTCGAGAGAGGCAAAGTTCTTTTTCCGTTACCCGACCTTGTTCTTGAAGAGGGACATTTGCTTTTAATCGATTAATATCTTGATCTGATGGTATCCCATCAAAAAGAACAAAAGAAGCATCCCATTTAGTAGCAATGACTCTATCTGAACGCTCACTATCGTCTAATTCATTTGAAAAACATACCAAAGAGTATTGTTTATTATCTTTTGTGACGACATAAACACAATGACCAAAACCATTTTCATCAAGTTCAAGTTCTTTTGTTTCAAATTCCCAATCTTTAAACTCTCGAATAAAACTTCTTAAAAAGGAAAGCTTTGATTGATGAAAAGAGCCGAGTCGATCTAGTCTCATCACAAATTCAGGTTTTCGTAATTCTATTTGCATTAATCAAACTTTCGATAAAAATTGTACCAATTATTTCCTAAGATGTCGTGGGTCTCTTCTTCGCTAAATCCAACTTTTCTTAAACCTTGTTCTAAATTTTCAAATCCTCTTGCATCCTCAAACCACGAAGGTTGGGGAGGAAAACCGGCGTTATCAGAGCTACCTTCGCCAAAATCTTTGGTTTTAGTCCATGTTCCATTTCGCATCCATTCAACGACGCTATCTGGATGACGAATACATAAATCAGAACCTATACCGATTTGTTTTACTGATATTTTATTCGTCGTCTCCGCAATCATTTCACAAAAAGATTCAAGAGTACATGTGGACGTTCCTTTTAAGTGATGAGGATATAATGAAAATCCAATCATCCCTCCACTGTCATTTAATGCTTTTAAAACTTCATCTGATTTATTACGCAAACCTTTATGCCAGAATGAAGGGTTAGCATGACTGATGACGATTGGGGCCTCAGATAATTCAATTGCCTCCAAAGTAGAAAATTCTGCAGAATGAGACATATCTACAATCATATTTACGCGGTTCATTTCTTTAATTACTTCTTTTCCCATGCGGGTAATGCCACTATCTTTTTGCTCATAACACCCAGTTGCTAAGAGTGATTGATTATTATAAGTCAGTTGCATAAATAGAACGCCTTGTTTTTTTAAAATTTCGACGTATTCAATATTATCTTCAATTGGAGAACAATTCTGCAGACCATAAAAAATGGCAGTCTTATTTTGATGATGAGCTCGTTCAATATCTTTTGAATTTTTACCTTGAAAAATAAGATCAGAGTTTTCTTTGAAATATTGATTCCACTTTTTAATATTAATTTGAAGTTCATCGAAATCCTCGTGGTAGCAAATGGTTGCATGAACAGCATCGAGTTTTGCTTGATGATTGATCTCAAATATTTCTCTGGACCAGTTGCAATACTGGAGATTGTCGACTCGAAAGTTCATTCGAGAATTATATGGATCCAGAATTAATGTAGGAAGTCTTTACTTGGGAATAGAAGTCGCGTGCGTAGGTCCCTTGTTCACGAGGACCAAAACTAGAGGCTTTTCGACCACCAAACGGTACATGGTAGTCTAGACCTGCAGTAGGAAGATTAACCGTTGCAACCCCAGTTTTAATATTTTGTTTGAAGTATTCGGCTTTTGCGAGAGATTGGGTAATAATCCCGCTTGATAAACCAAAATCTGTATCATTAGCTATTTCTAGGGCGTGTTCTAAATTTTTAGCAGGAATAACACACGCTATAGGTCCAAACATTTCTTCCTGATTGATACGAGACTTGTTATCACCATCGATGAATAAAGTGGGCTCCATGTAATAACCCGCGGTTCTCATATTCATCGGATTTCCTCCATAAGCTAATTTTGCTTCACCTTTACCAATTTCGACATAATTCAAATTAGACTCATATTGAGATTGATTAGAGGCAGGTCCCATTTGAGTGCCTTTATCTAAAGCATGACCAACTTTAATATTTTTAATATTTTCAATTAAACCTTCGACAAATTCCTTATAAATTTTTTCATGAACAATTAATCTTGAGGAAGCAGTACATTTTTGACCAGTACCTCCATAAGCTCCATTAGAGGCACATGTAATGGCTGTTTGTAAGTCAGCATCATCCATTACTACTAATGGATTTTTAGAACCCATTTCCATTTGCATCTTTTTTAATTGGGGAGACGCGTCTTGGTATAATTTTTTTCCTACATCTACCGATCCTGTGAAAGTAATTGCGACTATGTCTTTATGAGTAGCAATTTTGTTACCCACATCTCCACCAGAGCCAAGGACTAAATTAAACAATCCCTCAGGAATATCTTGATTTGCAATAATTTTGGTTAATTCAATCGCACTCGCAGGGGTTAAGGAAGCCGGCTTTAAGATAACCGCATTGCCACACATTAAAGCAGGAGCCGCTTTCCATGCCGGAATCGCAATTGGAAAATTCCATGGAGAAATTATTCCTATGACGCCAAGAGGTTCCCGAGATATTTCCACCTGAAAGCCGGGTCGAGTGGAGGGAATTTTTTCACCATAGAGTCGAAGACACTCAGATCCATAATATTGAAATTGTTGTCCTGCACGAGCAACTTCACCAATTCCTTCAGCGAGGGGTTTGCCTTCCTCGCGAGATAATAATTCACCTAATTCTTTAGATTTATGAATTAATTCATCACCAATTTTGATAAGAATTTGTGATTTTTTTTCAATTCCTACCTTTTCCCATTGTCTTTGAGCTTGAAGAGCAGACTGAACCGCTTGTTCAAATTGATCCGATGTCGCTGAGGAGTATTCAGCTATAATATCTGAAGTATCAGAAGGATTAATATTGATAATTGAGCCTTTTCCTTGGACCCATTGGCCGCCAATGTAATTACAATTATTCATCTAACTATTTCTTCAAAATTTGAGATAATCTCTCAGAGGTCAGATACCCTATAGATAATCCATTTTTATCTGTCACTTCTAATAAGTTGGGTTTTTCAATAACAACTTTATCAATAAACTTTTCTATAACATCTTCGCTTTTGACTTTCATGGTTTGACCAGCCAATAATTCTTTAGAAATTTTTGATGAGTCTTGCATAATATTTTTTGCTTTAAGGACTCTACTACGATTTACATCTTCAACAAACTTTTTTACATATTCAGTTTTAGGATCTAAAAGTATATCAACTGCGTTACCCTCTTGGTCCATTGAGCCATCCTTTAAAATAGCAATACTATCTCCAAGTTTTAACGCTTCATCTAAGTCATGGGTAATAAATACAACTGTCTTTTTGAGTTCTAGCTGTAACTCCAATAAAATGTCTTGCATATCTTTTCTAATAAGAGGATCTAATGCACTAAAAGCCTCATCCATTAATAAAATATCAGGGTCATTAGCAAGGGCTCTTGCCAGTCCTACTCTTTGTTGCATCCCTCCAGAAAGCTGCTGAGGGTATCGATGTTCATAGCCCAACAGCCCAACGCGATCTATCCAATGCATAGATTTTTTTTCAGCCTCGCCTTGATCCACTTGTTTGATAAAAAGCCCGAAAGAAACATTTTCTAAAACAGTTTTATGAGGTAATAAAGCAAATTTTTGAAAAACCATAGCGGTTTTGTTTTTTCTAAATTCAAGTAATTCCTTTTGACTAAGTCTTAGTACATCTTGACCATCAACAATCATTTCTCCCGAGGTGGGTTCAATTAGTCTATTGATATGCCTAATTAAAGTTGATTTGCCCGAACCGGACAAACCCATAATAACTTGCAATGAATGATCGGCTATATTTAAATTAATTTTATTTAGACCTAAGACGTGCCTGTATTCTTCAAGGAGTTCATCTTTACCAACGCCGTTATTTACTTTTTCAATAAGTGATGATGGATTGGGGCCGAAAATTTTATATAAATTTTTTATTTCGATTTTATTTGAGAGCATAATTAAATAGCGTCTCCAGAACGGTGTTTTTGAATTCGCTTTCCATAAGCTTGAGAAATTCGATCAAAAACAATAGCCAAGATTACAATTGCTAATCCATTTAACATACCAAGTGTAAAATATTGATTAGTAATAGCCCTTAAAACTTCCTGACCTAGTCCTTTGACACCAATCATGGATGCAATAATTACCATTGCTAATGCCATCATAATTGTCTGATTTACACCAGCAAAGATAGTTGGAAGGGCTAAAGGAAATTGAACTTGGGTAAGTTTTTGCCATGGCGTGGCTCCGAAGGAGTCAGCCGCCTCAAGAATTTCATGATCAACTTCTCTTATTCCTAAATTTGTTAAACGGATCATTGGAGGTATTGCATAGACAATGACAGATATTAATCCAGGAATTTTTCCAATACCTAATAACATCACAACCGGAATTAAATAAACAAAGGGCGGAAGGGTTTGCATAAAATCTAGTATAGGAGTGATGATTGCTTGAGCTCGATTGGATTTTGCCATCCAAATCCCAAGGGGAATGCCAAAAGCTATTGCCATAATCGTTGCAACAATAATAAATCCCATCGATTCCATCATGTCACCCCACATGCCCATATATCCAACGAAAAAGAATGAAATAATAATACCAATAACTATTTTATAACTTCGGGTGCCATAAAATGCGAAAGCACAAACAATCCCAATGATAACCGGCCACGGAGTACTGACTAATAATTTTTCCCAAAAAACTAAAAATTTTAGAAGAGGATTAAAAAAAGACTCAATATAATCACCATACTCTCTAGAAAAGGCCTTGTAAGAAGCGTCAGTGGTTTTTTTAAAAGCTCGAATTAACTCAACAGGAAGAGTAGGAAACTCTGTAAGGAAGTTTGTTTCTTTTGCCATAATTTTCTAATTTTTATACCAAGCCCTAAATTTTTAGGGCTTGGTAAGATTGATTTTATAATAGAGTTATAAGGATGCCTTAATCTTATCGGCGGCATCAGAAGAAACCATATTTTCCCATAGGTCTCCTCTTTCTCTTAGAATGTACTCTGCTGCCTCTTCAGGTGATAATTGATCTGCATCGGCTGCAGCTAAAATTCCACTTATTTGAGCGCTAGTCATTCCTCTTTTACCAAGATAATCCATCACAGTATCGTTATCCATGATCTTCTTTGATACATAGATTTCCACTGTTGAAACAGGGAAGTTCATTAACTTTGGATCTGGACAATCAGGTGTTGCGCCAATACATCTATCCCACTCAGCAGGATCGTGTGGACCCATATCAACTTGAACCATATCAACTTGACCTAAGATAGCTGTAGGACCCCAGTAATAACCGATCCATCCGTCGCCTTTGTTATAAGCTTCGGCCATAGCACCAGCAAGACCAGCACCTGAACCGGGATCAATTAAATTCCAACCTTTGCTAGCCATATCAGCTGCTTTGAATAATTGACCAGATGTGATTTGACAGTTCCAACCTGCAGGACAACCGTGAACAGCAGCCATCGAAGGATCTTCTGGATCTGGGAATAACTGTGGGTTTGCTAAAACACCTTCAATAGTTGCTAATTCAGGATGATCATCAAGCATATATGCAGGAATCCACCATGACTCTAGCGCACCACCTTTAATTGACTCACCAGCAGAGGCGATTCTTCCTTCAGCAACAGCGGGTGCCAAAAGAGGACCAAGTCCGTTTGTCCATAATTCAGGTGCAATATCAGGCTCACCTTTTTCAATCATTGAAGTTCCAGTAGGCATTGTATCCCCAGGAACTAACTCAACATCACATCCGTAGCCTGATGATAAAATTTTAGCATCTAAGTGAGCTAAAACAGCAGCGGATTGCCATGTCATTTCAGCAATAGTAACTTTTCCACAAGCTGAGTGACCACCTGCATTAGCTGATACAAAGGCACCAAAGCTCAGGGATAAAACAGTTGATAGAAAGAGAGTTTTAATAGACTTCATTATTCCTCCTTTTTAATAAATAATAATAAAATGTACCCTTAGTTAAACATTTCGGTCGAATTGATGCAAATATAATTTAAGTTTTAATGAAAAATTAATAACGAATTTACTTGCATAGTCTCTCAAAATTAATCTAATTCTGGGATGCCCGTCTTTTCTAAAGAAAAAGCTATTGAATTAATTAAAGAAAAGTTAATTAAATCTAATTGTATGCCTGAAAATACAGATGGCATCATTCAGGGAATTTTGGATGCAGAATATAGCGGTATTAAAAGTCATGGATTTCATTATTTACCTATTTATTGCAATCACTTGAAAATAGGCAAGATCAACGGCCAAGCAAAACCTTCAGTAGATAGGATTTCTAGGGCAGCATTAAAAGTCAATGCAGACCATGGATTTGCACACACCGCCATTGACTTGGGTTTGAGTAGTTTATTCGAAATGACTTCACAAGAGTCTGTTGCTGTTATGTCAATTTATAATTCTTATAATTGTGGGGTATTAGGATTTCATACAAAACGAATTGCTGAAAAAGGTTTTATAGGTTTGGGTTTTACCAATGCGCCGGCATCGATTGCTCCAATAGGAGGAATGAAAGCAGTTGTGGGAACTAACCCCTTTTCACTAGCGGTTCCCTTAGATGGACAAGCTCAAATCATAATTGATCAATCCGCAAGCGTCGTTGCAAAAAGCGAAATCTCGGTTCGAGCAAAAACAGGGGAGTCGATTCCTGAAGGCTGGGCTTTTGATAGCCAAGGCAAGGTTACAACTAATGCTCAAGAAGCCTTAAAAGGTACCATGGCACCCAGCGGAGGGTATAAAGGATTTGGCACAGGTTTGCTCGTAGAAATTTTTACCGCTTGTATTGCTGGTGGTAATTTAGGAACTCAAGCCTCTTCTTTTGCGGGTGAAGACGGTGGTCCGCCAAGCACAGGTCAATTCTTTATAGCGATTGATGCAGAAAAATTTAATTCTAATTATAAAGAGTCAATTCAGTCTTTAATAAGCTCCATTACAGAACAAGAGGGAGCGAGATTACCAGGCTCGAAACGTCAAGCAGCTTTTCAACAAAACCACAATCAAGATATTGAAATTGCCGATCAGCTACTTGAGCGAATAAATCAAATTTAGAATATTTTTTTTAACAGCATGCCAATCGACATGGCTATAAAAAACATAAAGACATTACCGTCAACTTGCGTGAGCGCAGCAATAGCGGGGCCTGGGCAAAATCCCACTAGCGCCCAACCAATACCAAACATTGCAGAACCTAGGACTAAAGGGCTATCAATATTTTTCTTTAGTTGTTGGCTGAATCCTTCTTCTTTGTTAAAGAGAGGAGCGGACATTTTCTTTCCTATAAACAAGAATGCAGGCATACTAACAACAATAGCACCACCCATTACAAACATAAGGGACGGATCCCAGTTTCCAAAAACATTTAAAAATCCCATGACTTTTGCAGGATTGGTCATCCCGGCAATAACAAGCCCAATACCAAAAATAATACCGCTGGTTAAAGGAATAAAGATATTTTTCATCATTACAGCACCACCCATCCTAGGGATCTTGTAATCAAAACTGTAACCACACCAGCGCCCACAAACACACAAGTACCAACAATAGATCTTATCGATAGTCTTCCAATTCCACAGACGCCATGACCCGAGGTACATCCTGAACCCAATTGAGTTCCGTAACCCACAAGCAAACCTCCTAAGATAACAATTATGGGATTTGTGTTGGGCATTTCAAAACCCAAGTCTGTGTAGGGAAAAAAACTTAAAAGAACAGGTCCTATAATTAAACCCGAAATGAATAAAAATCTCCACAAAAATCCTGATTTATTAACAGAGATTACATTATAATAAATTCCACTTATCCCGGTGTAATTACCTCTCATTAAATAAAGAATGGCAACTGCCAGTCCGATAATTAATCCACCCAGAAGGGACTCGATGGGGGTAAAGTTTACTATGTTCATTACTACTCCTTTTATTATTTATTTTTTTGTTACCGCGTAGGGTGCAAAACTTGTATCAGGTTTTTTAGTACCTGTTTTAATATTTTTAGCGGGAATACCAATCATGACACCACCTTTGGGTACGTCTTTTGTAACTACAGCATTGGATCCAATCCTTGCACAGTCTTTTACTGTCACAGGACCTAGGATTTGGGCTCCCGATCCAACAATCACATCATTTTCTAAAGTAGGATGTCTTTTAATCCCCACTTGTTCCGAAGATTTAATAGCAGGCGATACCCCTCCTAAAGTAACTCCATGATATAAAGTGACATTATCACCGATTTCAGCAGTCTCGCCAATAACCACTCCCATCCCATGATCAATAAATAAATTTTTGCCAATCTTTGCTGCTGGGTGAATTTCAATCCCAGTTAAAAAACGAGATAATTGAGATATCATTCTTGCAGGGATTTTGAGATTGAGCTCCCAAATAAAATTAGCTATTCGATGAAAAAAGACTGCCTTGACTCCTGGATAAGTTAGTAAAACTAACAACAAGGAGGTAGCCGCAGGATCGCGTGATTTTATAGATTCAAAATACTTTTTTAGCTTTTCAAACATGTCTTTATATATAAGAAGTGGGGACTATATCCTCTAGATCAAGATACTCAATAATAAATACTTTTAGAGTCTATAGGGAATTGATAGAGTTAAATCATATGTTTACCATTGAAAAACCAAAAGAAATTCACATTCAAAGTTGGAAAGAAATTATTAATCAGACCCCTCCATCCCATACTTTTCAGTTCGATAATATTAATTTTGACATGTTCTGGAGTAATATTTTCCAAGACAATTTTTTTGCTTTTGCTGCAAAAAATGAAGATAAATTTATGGGAATTATTGTAGGGCGAGTGAATGAAACCTATTTTCAAAAAATCATAGAAATTGATGTTCTTTTTGTACTTCCTGATTTTCGTAAAATAGGGGTAGCACGTTCCTTAATTAATAAAATCGAGTCTATTGCTAAAGAAAAGAAACTCGACTTAGTTATAAAAGGTGTAGAAAAAAGTAATTTATTGGCTCAAAAATTATTTAAAGACTATGAAGAAATCACGCGGACTCGATTTATAAAAAAAGCCTAATTGATTTTTTGATAATTTTGTAATAAGTAGAATTAATGGCTGACTCAAGTAAAAACGGTGAAAATTACGAAAGTAAGAATAAGTGGGTGTGGGTAGTAATCCTGATAATTGCTATTAGTGCAATTTATACAATGTCTAAGATTTTTACTCAGGCACCTTGGCAGTATCTGTCGTAGATTTTAGCTGACGTTCAAACTCTCTTAATCGTTTATAGACACTAACAAGTTCTATGATGGTAGGCCATGATTTTAAAAGATATTGCATGGATCCTTCTACTCTTCCAAAGGCTCTAATAATTTGTTGCATCACACCTAAGGTGACCACTCCTGCTACAATGGCTGGAGCTAAAAATACATATGCACTTAAAACATTTGCCTGGAGATAGGCAATCCTACCTATATTAAAATAAAGATAACGGATATAGGAAGTAAAATGAATTTTTCGCACATCATTGAATAGTTCATCAATTCTTTTTGGGCGAATGGTTTCATCATCCTCTGCTATTACGAGGATTTTTCGGTAGGCTGCCTCTTGTTTTTGAAGATCATACTCAACCCCAACTAATCTTAAAATCATCCCCAATAAAATTAAAAAGAATGTGCCTCCAACGGACCATATGAGGGCACCTACTACAAGACCATATTCCCAATCGCCAAAAAAGAAAATTGGTATTCCGATACTGAGCCCTAAGAGAATAGGAAGAAATTCAACAATTACCATTAGTGATTCAATTAAACTGGTTCCAAGCCCTTCCATAATTCGACTAAATTTGATGGTATCCTCTTGAACACGCTGGGAGGCTCCTTCTATTTTTCGGGCATAATTATAGACACTGTGATACCACTCAACCATTGCTGTTCGCCATCGAAACAAAAAGTGTGCAGTAAAATAACTAACCAAGACTGCTATACCAACATAAACAGCCGCAAGAGTAATAAAGGACAATAACCCTCCCCAGTACTCTTCGATAGTAATTGAATTCGGTTCAGCTAAAGCCTTTTGGATCATGTCGTAAAAGGTTCCAAACCATTCATTAATTTTAACGTCGATTTGAACTTGTAACCAAAGACTTATTAATATGGTAGCACTACCACCCCAAGCCCATAAAAACCATTTTTTTAATTTGAAAAAACGAAACATGTTATGGGAATAAAGATATTCAATTAATTAAGATTTTTGAAGCTAAATAGTGCTTCAAAAATGTTAATTTAAGACTAGGTGTTTTCAATTATATTGAACTGATGAACTCAATTGGAGATATTGAAAAAGTCAAATTAAATGCAATTTGCCGTTTCTTTGGTCCTGAATCCACAGTCAGCGAAATAGCGGATATGATGGATCTTCAAGATATTGGAGCCGTTCCTATTGTTGATGAAAATAGTCAATTATTAGGTGTTGTCTCTGAAAGAGATATTGTCCGCAAATTAGTAAAAAACGGTCGAGACTCTGATCTTGTTACAGCTAAGGATATTATGACGAGCCAAGTAATTACCGTTACAAAAAAAACTAGTCAAATCGAGGCTTTAAGATTAATGAAATCGAATAATATTAGACATTTACCGATTGTAGATGGATCTAATAAATTACTTAACTTCATATCTTTTAGAGATATCTTCGACTCTTCTCAGAGCAATAAAAAAATTAATTTTGTTTTAATAGGCTTTGCAGTGATCTTGCTGCCCGCTATATTGATATTTAATTAATTATGTCAGTTGATACAAAAGGAATTATCCTTGCTGCAGGCAAGGGTACTAGATTAATGCCTGCAACATTGCCTGCCTCCAAACCTCTTCTACCTCTTTATGATAAACCCATGATTTATTATCCCTTAGAAACTTTAGTGCGTATTGGGATTAGAGATATTCTTTTTATTGTTCAAGAAGATGATTTACCTATTTTTCAAAAAACTTTCGGATCAGGACAAGAAGCAGGTTTAAATTTTTCTTATAAGATACAAAAAATTCAAAGAGGAATTTCCGATGCTTATTTTATAGCAGAGGATTTTCTTGATGGCGCTTCTTCTGTGCTGGCTCTAAGTGATAATGTTTTTTTAGGAAAAAATTTTTTTAATTATGCCGAGGAAGCATTATCAAAGATGAAGCAAGAAGGCGGTAGTATTTTTGGACTGCCTGTCCCAGATCCTGAAAAATATGGTGTTATTGAGCTAGATCAAAATGATAATATAATTGGAATTGAAGAAAAACCTCTCCAACCCAAAAGCAATCTTATTACTCCTGGGATGTATTTTTTTGACTCAAGCGCTTGTGAACACGCAAAAACATTAAAACCATCTGCGAGAGGAGAATTAGAAATTACCGATTTAATAGGAATATATTTATCTCAAAACAAATTAGCCCTTCAAAGACTTGATGAAAATATTATTTGGCATGATACGGGTAATGCAGACGCTTTACTCACAGCAGCTCAAAAAGTAAAAAAATATGAAATAGAAAATAAAGTAAAAGTAGGTTCTTACGAAATTGCCTCTTATGAAAAAGGATTGATCAGTAGAGCGGCGCTGTTAAAAATTGCGGAAAAATTTATTCAGTCAGATTATGGTCAATATATTAAAAATATATATCTAAAAGACAAAAATTAGTTTTGAGAATTATAATATATTTTTCTATCCCCATTTGGCTGATTCATTATTTAAAAATGTAATAACTCGTTGTTTAAATTGGACTCTTTCATTTTCATCCTCAATCATTTTATCTAAATCTGTCTCCAAGCTTGCTAAAATTCTATTTTTAGAATTCCATTTTGCTTTATCATCGTCATTAAATCTTTCCTGTATTTCTAATTCATAATTTCTTTTTTCTTGCTCAGGCAGAGTTTGAGGAGCTATCTCGTAAATAATCCTTATGGCTAATTCTTTATATCTTTCATCTTTAAATTGCTGAGATACTTCATATTTTTTAGAATTTGAAGCAGTATGAAAATCAATCATTAATTTTTTATCTTGTGGGGAGGGAAAACTCTCAAAAATTCTCTCTTCAATATGGAATGGTTCAGGCCAAGATTTTTGATTCTCTAGATGAAGTTGGATTAACCGAGTGCAAAATTCTTCATTGTTTTTAATAAAGTTGGCTCTGAGGCGCAATTCATCGACACCAATTTCTGCAAACTTAGTATCTTTAAAACAATAACTTTCACTTAATAATGTCTTCGACTTAGAACCATCAAATACCTCACAAATTCTTTTTGCCCCATCGTTCATTTTTTTTAAAAGTTCTTTGTCGTCTAAATCTTGAAGTTTTTTAGGATCAAAGAAAAGATTATAGACCAAATAATGATGATTTTTCCCTGGGATGCCTCCAATTAAGGTTTGGGCTTTAATGGTCGGTCTTCTTCCCCAAAAAGTTGTATTAGTGAATACTAAATTAGAAAGCATAAATTTTTTGGGAGTTTCTCGTAAACGAAATTCATAGGCGGCATTCCAAATTTGAGGACAGCGAATACTTAAAATTTTATTTAACTCCAATGTGACTAGACTATCAAAGACAGCATCATGAGGCCCGGCTTCATAGCTAATTGAAATATTATTGAGTTTGAATATTTGATCGAGTTTAAGAATAGGATACCCCTGATCGTCTTCATTAAATTTAATGTGCTCAGGGCTATAGACAGAGACTAATCTTAAAATATCAAATACATCCATCCTGGTATTATTATTTGTGACAGTCATATAAAGTTCAGGCATTAAATTTTGATATAAGGCTTGTCTTAAAAAAGGTTCGTCAAAGTTTATATTATTGAAACCAATAAAAATGGCAGATGGCGAAGACCATTGTTGAAATGTTTCGTAAAGTTGTGCACTCGCCTCATAATAATTTGGGTAGTTGTTTTTGAATAAACTAATCGGATCAACACCTGTGGTTATAAGTGCACCAGGTTCAAACCACTTTCCCTCACGAAGTTTGGAGTGAATTTCTAATTTATCTTTTACCTCGAAGTCTTGGTTGGTTAGAACGGCACCTACTTGCGTTATTTGATCATACTTATCGTTTCGACCGGTGGTTTCTAAGTCCCAAAAAATAAATTGATCACTCATAGGTTTAAAAAAAAATTCTAATAAGCAAACTACCTAAATGAAAATTAAACAAAAGGGAAATTATCGTAAAACTAGCCCCGGAGGAATATAAGTAAGGATAGGAATAAGGTTGGAGCTAGTTTTAAGATTGAGTGTTTATACCTATTTTTTTTAAAAAATCAAATTGCAGTTCAATGAAATCAGCTGTGCATAATAACCATAGCTAAAAGCATTATTTTTTAAGGATTTTTGAATAAATCTTTAATTTTTTCATAGTAAACGAGGGAGCATTTGGAACTACAAAAAAACAATTTTTTGGGAATATCGTAAAATTTGGGGTCAGCCCAATATAAAGGTTCTGTTATTTTTTTTTGACAAATTTCACATTGAATATGAGACATGATTTCAATTTAAAACTTTAATTCAACAACTCGACTTTCTTCAATGGGTTCGGGATCAAAGTAGGAAAGGGAGCTAAAAAGCCTGTTATTCAGTCCTAAAATTTCATCATAATATTGGGTCATAATTTTATTTGGACTCGCATGAGGCGCAATCTCTTTTAAATTTTCAATAATTGACTCAATATTGTCCGGATCAAATTTGGCCGCAACCCCAAGACTGGTAGAAGTTGATCGACTGATTCCCATATGACAATGCACTAATAAGGGTTTTGATGTATCCCAGTCATCAGTAAAGTCCAGTAAAGCCTGGGCATGATGTTTTTGAGGAAGAATAAAACCTTCTCTTGGTTCAGAAATATCATCAATTAGCATTTTTATGTGTCTGGTTTCATTCATGCCCTTGGGGGTCTCGGGAGAGAAGTTCTGATTGATAATGGTTAACATTTTATCGGGATTGTATTTATCAACGCAATGCTGAATATCAGCTAATCCACAGATGACGATTGTTTTTTTCATGGTATAAATTATTAATATACAGGTTAAAATTTTATTAAGAAAGATTATTTATTTTTATGACAACTCAACTTGAAAGCCTCAAAAAAATATCTTCAGTAGTTGCCGATACAGGTGATATTGATAGTATCCAAAAATTCAGTCCTGATGACTGCACAACAAACCCATCGTTAATCTATAAGGCCGTTCAATCAAAAAAATATGACAAGCTTGTTAATGAGGTCATTTCCAACTCCAAAAGTAGAAAATTTCATAAAACAACTGACCAAGTTGATTTTATCTCCGATCAACTTGCCATCGCCTTTGGTATTGAACTCTCTAAAATCGTACCAGGTTATGTATCAACAGAAGTTGATGCCAACTTATCATTTGACACCCATGCCACTTATGAAAAAGCTAAACAGATCATTAACAGCTATGATCACGCAGGAATACCAAAGAATAGAATTTTAATTAAAGTGGCCGGGACCTGGGAAGGTATTCAGGCAGTAAAAAAATTGGAGTCAGAGGGGATTAGTTGTAATTGTACCTTAATATTCTCCTTAACGCAGGCTGTCGCTTGTGCTGAAGCTGGCGCCTTTTTAATTTCACCTTTTGTTGGAAGAATTTTAGATTGGTTCAAGTCAAATACTTCCAAAGAGTATGACTCTTCCAATGATCCTGGGGTAGAAAGTGTTGAAAAAATTTATAATTATTTCAAAAAATTTAATTTTAAAACTGTGGTAATGGCAGCATCTTTTCGAAATAAAGAAGAAATAATAAATTTGGCAGGCTGTGATAAACTAACTATTAGCCCAGCTCTTTTAGAAGAATTAAATCAAACTTCTGGGGAATTAGAGCCCAAATTATCCGCTCAGACCGCCTCAGTCTGCGAGTTAAAAAGGATTAATGTGAATGAAAGTTCATATAGGTGGCATTTAAATGAAAACCAAATGGCCTCCTTTAAATTAGCTGAGGGTATAAGACTTTTTAACAAGGATATGTTGAAACTGAAGGATCTGATCCTTGCCCAATTATAAATATTGCCAAAACCTATCCAAAATTATAAAAAATAGTAATGAAATTTAGAAACAATACCTCGGTCCTTGACCAGTACTCATCCAGTAATATTTCAAAAATAGCTTTCTTTTTATTAGGTATAATTCTTTTGTCTGTATCTAGTAAAGTATCTATTCCTTTTTATCCGGTTCCGATGACTTTTCAAACTTTTGTCGTGTACTTCATTGCCGCTTCTATGGGTATGGTTGGTTTCTATTCTACTCTTACTTATGTTGTTTTGGGTCTCATGGGTTTACCAGTATTTGCTGCAGGCGGGGGCATCGGTTATTTACTATCCCCAACTTTTGGTTTTTTATATGGAATGGTTTTGGCCTCACTAGCCATTGCTTATTTTTCTAAAAATTTATTTAGCAAAAAAATTACCAAAATTGCCCTGGTGCTCTTTGCCGGCGCGATTATCACTTTTGTTTGTGGAATAGTTCACTTAGCAGGATTTATTGGATTAGAGAAAGCTGTCATGGCTGGACTAGTTCCTTTTATTTATAGTGAATTGCTCAAAATTGCTTTGGCTGTATTTTCCGTTTATTTGCTAATCAAAAAAAATTAATCCGGTATAAAATTTAACACTAAACCGTTATTGCAATAACGCAGACCCGTAGGTTCTGGACCGTCTTTAAACACGTGGCCGTGATGACCGCCGCATTTTGAACAATGATATTCTTTGCGGGGGATCACAAGTTTAAAATCTGTTTTAAATTCTAAGGCATTGGGCAAATAGTCAAAAAAAGAAGGCCAGCCGGTACCACTATCAAATTTCATCTCAGAACTAAAAAGGGCTTGTTCGCATCCTACACAATGATAATTTCCTTTTCTTTTTTCATCATTAAGGACGCTAGTTCCAGGTCTTTCCGTCCCTTCTTTTCTGAGGATATAATATTCTTCTTCACTCAGACGTGCTTGCCACTCTGCATCGGTTAATTGTAGTTTTTCTATAGACATTAAAGGTCTTGCTCCTGTTAATACACACCCTAGCGTTAGGGCAATAAATGATCGTCGATTTAATTTAACCATAACTTTTCTTTAATCTGACTATAACAATGAGAGTATAAAAAGGTAACATGAAATTAATCATTCTAATCTTTTTTTTATTTTCTCAATCCTTAGTTTATGGCGCAGGCTCAAGTAGTCCAATTGATGCAAATCAGGAGTACTTAAAAGCGGAGAATTTAATCAAATCAGAAAAATACGAAAACGCTATTAAAGCTTTAAATAATTTATTATCTGAAACACCGGATGGGTATACAAAAGCAGATCTTTATAATTACCTCGGTTATGCTACCCGAAAGCAAAAAAACCCTGATTTTGAATTGGCCGAAGAGCATTATTTAAAAGCTCTAGAATTAGACTCTGATCATATTGGTGCATTAGAATATTTAGGGGAACTTTACTATGAGACTAATAGAAAAGACAAAGCTGTTGAAATGTTAATGAGGCTTAAAGAAGTTGCCGGAGACGAGAGTGAAGAGTATTTGGAACTTTATGAAATCTTAAATAGTTGATTTTATTGAATAAAATAATCTAAAGACTACTTCTTTTTCGCTCTTCTCTTAGCTCGACGCTTTCTTGAACCAATTTTTCTGCGTCCGCGATGTTTTTTTGGATATCCCATAGCGAGGGACTATATTGATTTTACTTATAAAAATAAACATATTTTTTTTATTACTTTTCTATAATTTATGTCAATGAAATCATTCTTTTTGATTTTAGTTGCGGGTTTAATTCTTTCTGTAGGAAATGGTTTTCGCATGTCCTTAGGAATTTACGTTCCAGACTTACTAAGTTCTACCATATTTGGCGCATCGATGATTGGACTTACCTATGGAATTTTTAATTTACTTTGGGGGTGTATGTCACCTATTGCGGGAGCGTTCGCAGAACAAAAAGGATATGTAAAGACCTTAATGGTAGGATTTATTGGAATTTCTCTTAGTTTTTATGTTACTTCATCTGCTGTTGATCCTGTTCATTTTCTTTTGGGTCTAGGAGTTATAGGAGGTCTATCTGCTGGAATTATTTCTGTACCGGTTATCATTGGCGGAGTTTCAAAATATTTTGAGGATGACAAAACAAGAAGTACGGTAACAGGAATTTTAATGTCCCTGGCTGCGTCCGGAATGTTTATTTTTACACCTATTAATCAGTTTTTAGTTTCCACTTTCCAATGGAGCTTATCATTTCAAATAGTTTCTATTTCATTTTTATTATTTATTCCAATGTCTTTGATTTTTTTGATACCGAAACCAAAAAATCAAAATATAAAAAAATATACTCCAAGAAAAATTTCAGATGTGATCAAGCAAGCTTTTCAAGATAAAAGCTATCAATTCTTAATCTTAGGTTTTTTTGTATGTGGGCTTCATGTTGCCTTAATATCTAATTACCTTCCTGTCTTTGCTAAAATTCAGGGGCTAGAAGTTACGATTGCAGCTACAGGTCTAACCCTGGTAGGAATTTTCAATATGATCGGGACGCTAATCTCAGGGCGAGTTTCAGGAATTATTAAAAAAAAATATGTTTTGTCTTTTATTTATTTTACAAGAAGTATTGTAATTTTTTTACTTTTAATTTTACCTACAACAAATTTTGTAATTATCGCCTTTAGCTGCGTTATCGGATTGCTTTGGCTTTCTACGGTTCCACCCACATCGGGTATTGTTGCCAATCGGTTTGGGACACGATATCTATCGACTTTATTTGGTATCGTGATGGTGTCTCATCAAAGTGGAGCATTTGTTGGTTCCTATGTGGGAGGACTTGTTATTGATCTTTACGGATCCTTGGACTTAGCTTGGATCATGGCCATTATCATTTCTTTATTTTCTGCAGTAATTCACTTTCCCATAATTGAAAAAGAAAAATCTGAAGAAGTTTTTGCTTAAATTTAAAATTAATCCTTTTTTTGTTTTGGTATTAGGGGCATTAGGAATAGCTTTTTCTCCAATTTTTGTCAGACTCTCTGATGTTGATCCTATTATGACAGCTTTTTATAGGATTTTTTTAAGCCTTCCTTTTTTTTTGCTGTTCTCTTCATCAGGCGTAATTGAAAAAATTAAATTTCCTGAAGTAAAAAATTATTATCTAGTCTTTTTTTTCTCAGGTTTGTTTTTCGCACTAGATTTGATTTGTTGGCACTGGTCGATAAAACTGACTACCGTTTCCAAGTCTACATTCTTATCTAATTTGGCCCCCGTGGTGGTAATATTATTTTCTTATTTCTTTTTAAAAGAAAAATTTACAAAGTTTTTTTTCTTAGCCGCCGGATTGTCTCTGGGTGGGATGACTCTTCTTTTAGGGGAAAGCTTCCAGTTTAATAAAGATCAATTTTTAGGGGATCTGCTTGGAGTTCTGACAGCTGTTTGGTATGGGAGTTATATTATTACCATTAGTCAGCTTCGAAAAAAATATAACACAACTTCCATCATGTTTATATCAGGTGTAGTCACCTCTTTAATTCTCATCATAGTTTCAGTATTTTTTGAACAGCAATTAACTCCCCAAACACTTACTTCCATCCTAGCTTTATTTTTATTAGCTTTTGTTTGTCAATTTTTAGGCCAAGCTTTAATAGCTTATGCATTAGCTTATTTACCAGCATCCACATCATCTCTTACCTTGTTAATTCAGCCAATAGCCGCAACTATCCTTGGTTATTTATTTTTTCAAGAAAAACTTAATTTAATTCAATTTTTAGGATGCATTCTTATTTTAATAGGCATTTATATTGCTCGAGCAAAAAATAAATAATCAACCGACAACTGTTGTAGGGGGGATAATTTACCAAAATAAAAAAATTTTAATTTGTCAAAGAAAGGAAGTTGGCGATCACCCTTTGAAATGGGAGTTCCCAGGTGGAAAGGTAAGAGATTTTGAAGAAAATCAAGAGGCTTTAAGAAGAGAATTAAAAGAAGAATTAAACATTGAAATAATTGAAATGAGTTTTTTTGATGAATATTTATATGAATACAAGGAGTTATCAAAAAAATTGAAACTAGTCTTTTATCATATTTTGCAATTTGAGGGGGAAGTTCAAAATTTAGTTCATCGCCAATTGAAATGGATTGATATTTCAAATTTGAGTGATTATGATTTCTTAGAAGGTGACCACAAAATAATTAATAAATTAATTCAAAATGACCCTCATATTTAAAGACTTACAACATGATGAGTATGAGCGAGTTTTGCTCTCTCAAGATGAGTCATTAGGATTTGAGTGTATTACAGCCATTCATAATACTAAAAGAGGACCCGCTCTAGGGGGCTGTAGATATTTTTCTTATCAAACCCATGAAGATCAGCTAACAGATGTATTAAAGCTATCCAAGGCCATGACTTATAAAAATTCATTAGCAAATCTAGATTTTGGTGGAGGAAAAGCGACAGTGAACGCTAAAATTCCAAAAGATCAATTTTATGAATTATTTGCACAAGTTTTAAAAAATTTAGATGGTACTTATATCACGGCTGGAGATATAGGGATGGTCGATGAAGATCTTGTTGCATTAAAAAAACTTTCACCTTATGTCTGCAGTACAAAAGGATCAGACTCTGGTCTAAGTACCGCTTATGGTGTTTTTAACGCAATGATCGGCTATGAAGAATTTCAAAATCAACAAAGCACTTTAGAAAATAAGAAAATATTAATTAAGGGTTACGGAAAAGTGGGGTCACGACTAGCTCAATTTTGCAAACAGTCCGGAGCAAGAGTAGAGATAGTGGATTTTGAATCAAAGAAAGATTTGATTGAAAAAGATGGATTTGTTTTTTTAAAATCTTATCAAGATACAAATTTTGATCAAATTGATATCTTTTCTCCATGTGCAACTGGAGGAGATTTGAATCAAGAATTTTTAAATTTTTCGAAGAATAAAAAAGTAAATTGTGTTTTGGGAGCTGCAAATAATCAATTAGCCGAAAATGATATAGAACAAAAATTATTTGAAGAAGGTATCACTTATTGTCCCGATTACTGTGTTAATGCGGGTGGGGTTATTATTCTTGCACTTCGATCTAGTCTTAAAGAAGATATGGAATATGATGAGCCTGAAGCCAAAAAAAAATTAATAGGAATTAAAGAGCAATTAAAAAATATTTTACTTTTGTCTCAAAACAAAAATCAATTAAGTACGATTTCATCCAATGAGCTTGCTGAGCAAGGATTTCAATAATTGAATTACTTCCAACTGTTTACAAGACCCGATCAAGTCGAGAGAATAAGTTTTTTGGGATACTGGATTTTATCTTTGGTCATTTGGTCATTTATGATGAATATCAGTCTGATTATAGTGATCATTTTTGGCATTCTTGGATACCATGTAGTTTGTAAACCGCTAGCTTTTCTTCTTCACCAATCGAAAAAAATAATCATCAATAAATTTTTTGATGGTTTTAATATATTTGAGGCTTATTACGCAGGTATGGAACCTGGAAGAATTACGAGAATAGCCTTAAAACTTATATTTTTTTTTCTTACTCTGACCATCGCAAAAGTCTTTATGGAAGGTTATCTAGCTTTTATTAATTAAGCTTTATCGCCATAATCTTTAATATGTTCTGGAATTCGCTTGTTTGTTCCATACATGAAATGATTAGACATGTTTTCACGAAAACGCATAGCAGGAGGATTTTTTCCCATAACATCGGCTACTTCTCGAATGAGCATGGGGTTCGCGCCACAGCAAACACCTAAATACTTAACATTCATATTATAACAATCCTGCATAAATTTTCTGATTTCATAGCGATTAGTAAAAAGAGGGTCTAAGGCTGTAGGAAAGGTTCTTCCATGAGGTGCAGAACATTTACAATTATCATAATCATCCAAATTAAAAAAAGTTGGTTGTTTTTCATTGGTGCGATAAGGAATAGGCAGAGCACCCACATGACATTTTACATGAGTTCGAATATCTTTGATATAAGGAAGCATGGTTTCAGGTCCTCGAAAACAGTTTAACCCTACCACATCAGCTCCTAGCTGTTCTAGTTCTTTACAAGTATCTAGGGGAGTCACACCATCTCTCATGATGTTTTCACCCATCGGTGCAATCGTTAAAACACAGGGAAGACCCGAACTTTTCATTACCTCTAAAGCACAATAGGCTTCTTCAGCAAAATAAAAAGTTTCACCTACCAACATATCAGCCCCTTCTTCAACGGCCCATCCAATCATTTCTTCAAACATTCCTCTGACTTCTTTTTGAGAATTTTTATCAGAAGGATTCCAAATATTCGTATTAGATATATTCCCAGCCATCAAGTTAGGTTCGCTTCCTTCTGGCACATCGTTTGCAACTTCTTTTGCTATTTTTAATGCAGCTCGGTTAAGGGGTTCTAATAGTTCTTCTTTGCCAATCACTCTCATCTTCTCTCGATGACCATTATAAGTAAATGCCTCGACTATATCTGAGCCGGCATGTTGAAAATCTTTATGTAAATTTTTAAGGGCTTCAGGATATTCTAGCGCAACTTCAGGTACAAATTCCCCAGCAGTTAAATAACCTCTTCTCTCCATTTCAAATAAAAAACCTTCGGCGCAAATAGCCCCCTCTTGGTTAAGTCTTTCAACTAATGATCGTTTAACTGTCATGAGAATCCTGTTCTTTATTAATAATTAAGTTCTTTATAACAAACAATAATTCGAAAAACAATTGTTATCAGGCACAAAACAATAAAAATAGAAGATAGATAAACAAACAAATTTGGAAATAGCAAACATAAGATCATAAATGCTATCGTTTCACTGCCTTCGATTAATCCCACAGCATAGTGAAAGCTTTTAGGAATATCGTTATTTTGATTTTGATGAGACAGGGATGGGAGGATGGCCGCTTTTGCTAAAAAAGTAGTTCCTGTTCCAATATAACAAAATAATAAGACCATGGACAAAAAAGTATTATTTTGCTCAGCTATCCCAAAGGAAAGAACAAAACCCCCGTAAATCAAAAAGTCGAAGACAATATCAAGATATCCCCCCAAGGGAGTGGGAGCTGTCAATCGAGCCATGGCACCATCAAGGCCATCGGAGAGGCGATTTAAAAACAAAAATAGGATGCCTATAAAGTATTGATCAATAACTATTGAAATGCACATCAAAACACCAAAGCCAAATCCTATTAAGCTCATTTGATTAGGGGAAATAAATCTTAAAAATAATTTGGCGATATACTGTAATGGTTTTTGAGTATATTTTTGAATTTGACGATCAAACATCTGAGCTAGGCATATTGAAGTAATATTCTATAATAATTTAATGACCCAAGACATTCCTTTTATCATAGCTTTTTTGGCAGGTGTCTTTAGTTTTTTATCTCCTTGTGTTCTTCCTATTGTTCCAGGTTTTATCTCTTATATAGTTGGTAAGTCTTTTAGTGATTTACAAAATAGCTCTCCAAAAAATAACTTAAAACTACTTCCTCTTATCATTTTATTTATTATTGGTTTTTCTATTGTATTTATCATCATGGGCGCGTCCATTGATTACTTAAGTGATATTTTTTACGACTTAAAAAGAGAGATGAATATTTTCTCTGGAATTTTAATAATTTTTCTGGGTTTATATTTCTTGGGGATTTTAAAAATTCCTTTTCTAAATTTAGAACGAAAGTTGAATTTAGATAAATTACAAAACCTCTCATTTTTTCCTTTATTGATTGGGATGGCCTTTGCATTTGGATGGAGCCCTTGTATTGGACCTATTTTAGGATCGGTTTTAGCTATCGCTATTAACGATAGTATTAATGGAACGGTTCTCTTAACTATCTACTCTTTGGGGCTTGGTCTTCCTTTTTTAATAGTTGGATTAATGATGGGTAAATTAATGCTTTTATCTAAAAATTTAGCTAAATTTTCTCGTTATTTTCAAATTTTTACGGGATTAATTTTACTAATAACAGGAATTTTAATATTAAATGGAACCATCCAATCCCTTGGCTTTCAATTAAACTCCATACTTCCTTCATTAGAGCTGTTGTTAATCGATTGATTGTCCAAAAAAAAATATTACTGATAACATTTTTCTTAATTATTTTTTCATTTTGGGTGATTTATTTTCTGAATAGAGATTTTTTTGAATTAAAAACATTATTTATCTATTTAGAGATCATACAAAACTATATTTCAAATAATTTTTTGTTTTCTTTTTTCATTTTCACATTGTCTTATTGTTTTTTAATTGTTTGTAATTTTCCTATTGCTTCTCTTTTATCATTAATAGGTGGTTTTTTATATGGAACATGGTTGGGAGGAATGGGCATCATCATTGGAGGTACGGCAGGTTCCTTGATAGTTTTTTTAGTGGC
>Ga0181595_10000378_pt1 | contig 49075 bp, 16 predicted proteins | sample 041ome_7_FD_145604 | JGI IMG/M metagenome (GOLD analysis project Ga0181595, IMG submission 145604) | Coastal salt marsh microbial communities from the Groves Creek Marsh, Skidaway Island, Georgia - 041401AS metaG (spades assembly) | ecosystem: Environmental > Aquatic > Marine > Intertidal zone... | reverse complement strand
CGGCCGCGCCGAGCCGAGACGAGACGAGAGACGACGAGACGACGCGAGACGACGCGCGGCACAGCGCGACGACGACGACGACGAGACGACGCGAGACGACGCGCGGCACAGCGCGACGACGACGACGACGAGACGACGCGAGACGACGCGCGGCACAGCGCGACGACGACGACGACGACATGACGCTCGCGGTGGACGCGGTGGACGCGTTCGTGCGCGCGCGCGGAACGCCGCGCGCGGACGACTGCGCGACGACGCTCGCGAAACCGACGGGAAAGACGCTGGAACTGCTGGCGGAGGCGCGGCGGTTGCTCGAGCTGGAGCGACGCGCGGGAGGGGCGCTGGCGGTGGATGCGGAGACGCCGTCGCGAGCGACGTCGCACGGCGCGGGGTACGTGCTGTCGAAGGAGGTGGACGACGTCGTGGTCGGGCTGCAGACGACGCGCGCGCTCGAGCGGACGATGAAGCCGTTGGGAGGGTTGCGCGTGGTGGAGAAGGCGCTGGGCGAGCGCGGCGCGACGATGAAGGAGGACGCGAAGAAGTTTTTTGACGATTGGGTCACGACGCACAACGACGCGGTTTTCGACTTGTACACGGATGAAATGCGATCGGCGAGGAAGGCGCATCTCTTGCTCGGGCTCCCGGACGCGTACGGACGAGGGCGCTTGATCGGGGATTATCGCCGCGTGGCGCTGTTCGGCGTCGATCGGTTGATCGCGGAGAAGCAAATCGACAAAGATGCCATCGCGACGAGCGACGAGGAGGACTTGCGCGCACGATTTGAGGTGTCGGAGCAAATTCGCGCGTTGGAGCGGCTCAAGGCGATGGCAAAAATGTACGGTTTCGACATCGGCGCCGCCGCGCGCGATTGCAAAGAAGCGGTTCAGTGGACGTACTTTGCCTACCTCGCGTGCGTGAAGGAACACGACGGCGCGGCGATTTCTCTCGGTCGAGTCGACGCTTTTTTTGATGTGTACATCGAGCGCGACATGAAGGCTGGTTTCATCGACGAATCGGGCGCGCAGGAACTCATAGACAATTTTGTGCTCAAGCTGAGACTCGTTCGGCATCTTCGACCGGAGGCGTACGACGACATTTTCGCCGGCGATCCCATCTGGGCCACGTGTTGCGTGGGTGGCATGCAGATGAACGGCACCGACACGTTGGTGACGAAGACTTCTTGGAGGTTTCTACAAACGCTACGCAACATGGGCGCGGCGCCGGAACCAAACATGACGGTTTTGTGGAGCGAATCGTTGCCGAAGCCGTTTAAAGAATTCGCGGCGGCGATCAGCATCGAGTCGAGCTCAATTCAGTTCATCTCCGACGACTTACTGCGGGAAAAGTTTCAATCGAGCGACGTCGGTATCAGTTGTTGCGTGTCGGGAATGCAGTTGGGGCATACCATGCAATATTTCGGCGCGCGATGCAATCTACCCAAGCTTCTTCTCTACGCGCTGAACGGCGGTCGCGACGAAATCACCGGCGCCCGCGTCGCGCCCGCGCTGTTCGACGACGAAGTTCCTGAAGGTGTTTTACAATACGATGACGTGATGAAGCGTTTTACGGCGTACATGGACTGGCTCGCCAAGCTTTACGTGGAGACGATGAACTGCATCCACTACTCGCATGATCGATTCAACTACGAGGCCTTGTTTTTCGCGCTCATGGACACCGATTGCAAGCGGTTGATGGCGTTCGGCATCGCTGGGTTGAGCGTTGTGGCCGACTCTCTCAGCGCCATCAAGCACGCAAAAGTCAAGATGATTCGCGACGAAAAGTCGGGATTATCCACTCGGTTCGAGGTCGATGGCGATTGGCCCGCGTTTGGCAACGACGACGATGAGGTTGACACCATCGCCGCCAGTGTTGTGGAAACGTTCATCTCGAGTTTACGAAAGACGCCAGCGTATAGAGGATCCGAGCACACGCTTTCGATTCTGACGATTACGTCCAACGTCATGTACGGGAAACATACTGGCGCGACGCCGGATTTGCGAAAACTCGGTGAACCGTTCGCGCCGGGCGCGAATCCGATGCACAATCGCGACAAGACGGGTGCTTTGAATTCACTCAATTCTGTGGCAAAGATCCCGTACGCGAGTTGCATGGATGGCATCAGCAACACGTTCTCCATCACCGCGCCATCGCTCGGCAAGACGGACGGGACTCGAGTCTCGAACTTGACTGCGTTGCTGGATGGCTACTTCTCACACGGCGCTCAACATTTGAACGTTAACTGTATCGATAGATCGGTACTGTTAGACGCCATGGCGCATCCAGACAACTATCCCACCCTCACCATTCGCGTGAGCGGGTATGCGGTGAATTTCATCAAACTCTCGCGAGCACATCAAGAGGAAGTCATCGCTCGTACTTTTCACGCTTCGCTTTAGTCGTACAAGATCGTTTCATTCATTACAACAGCATTTACCCGAACAATTCACACCTCGCTTTAGTCGCATACAAGATCGTTTCATTCATGACAACAGCGTTTAACCGAACAATAGCGCACCCGCAAACTCTTCGTTACCACTCGTCGCGTTCAAGGCGTCGATAACTTGCTGCCGAGAAAAGCCGAGCGCGGTTAATCGAGCAATTTTTTCTTCGTCGTGCGCCGACGAAGACGAAGGCGTCGTCGAGGGCGTCGGGACCGCCGGCGAGGGGGTCGCGACCGCCGCCGAGGGGGTCGGGATCGCCGCCTCGGGCGCTTTGCCTTGAAACGCTTCCTGTGCTGTCTTTCCAATTTCGCTCTCGCTCAAAAACGGCAACTCCACGTCGACCGAACCGATAACGAGGGCGTTCTTCCTCAAGTCGATGGAGCACGCGTGTCTGCGCAGCATGTCTAAACCAAAGATGAAGTCCATGTCTTGTTCCTTCTCCAAAACCGTAATCGCGCACGGCAAGAAGTGTTCACCCACCTTCATCGGTGCCTGGTGCACGCGTCCAATGATGTTCTGCGTCCCCACGCCTTTCGCGATGCCGCTAAACCGCTTGTCGATGAGCCTTTCCAGTCCGCACTGTCGCGCGCACGTCACCGACATGATCGACATCTGCGCCCCACTATCGACAAACGCCTTCAGCGCCACTCCATTCACCTCCAGATCGACGTATAGCATCACCACCTGAGCGAACGCCTCGGGCGTTTCCTCCATCGCGGTCGCAAAATTGCCTAACACCTGTTCTTGTCGGATGCGTTCCTCAATCTTCCGCTGCGCCTCGACGTCGAACGGGTCGCTCGTCATCAACGCCATCTCCTCCGCCTCCTGTTCCCTCGCCGCTAACATCCGTTTCCGCATCTCCCGCATCATTCTCTGAAACCCCTCCACGTCGTTCGCTTCGATGCAATCGACGAGTTCGCTTCCTCCCTGCCGACGCAACGCCTCGAGCGTGCCGGCGTTGCCGCGAAAACTCTCCATCATCGCCTGCGCGTCCACTGCGCTACCATCCGCCGCAAGCGCGCGCGCGTCCGCCGACGCGATGCTTTCCCCACCGGATGCACCCAGCGACACGATCAACAGGTCGTCCTGCACGACGCCGGCGTCGCGTAAACTTGACGCATCTGGAATCTGCTTGGCATCTTTCAAAACTTTGGCGCGCGTTATATCGCGCGGATCGCCGTCTGGGAACTCACAGGCGACGGCAGCTTTGAGGTCTGCGACCGTACAGTCCGGAGAGACGTCGACGTTGACGATGAGGTCGAGTTCGGCGACGTGCACCGAGACTCGCATGTCGACGGCGGTTGAGGCGAGGCTTAAAATGCGGGAGCGTCGAGCGGAGGACGGATGTGCTGACATTCCACGCTATAATCGTGCGTGCGCGAGAGATGATCCGCGCGTTCGTAAACGAGGATGAAACGCGGCGCGAGCGTACTCGAGCAAAGTCTCCGCGCGGCGAATCTCGGCGTCGATTTCGGCGCGCCAGGCCTCCGAGCGGACGCTCTGCGGGCGACTCGCGCACAGAAAGCGCTTCGCGTGTTTAAGAATCTTGGCGTGTTTGACGGCCTTGATGCGTTTGAGATGTGTGATGAGCGTCGCGGGCGCGTTTTCGACGCTCGTTTCGGCGAGTTTCAGCGACAGCGCTTGAATCGCGGGCGAATCGAACGCGTCCTTTGACTTCGGCGGCGCGTTCTTCGCTGCGATGATGAGCGTTATCGTGTTCTCGCCGCGACGCTTGAGCTGCCGCGCGATTTCGTGCGACAATTGCTCGTACGCAATGTCGTCGCCGTATGTCACGATGATGATCGGTGCCTCGAACTTGTCGGCGCATTCGTGAAATCCAGACGCGTTTCGCATGGCGCTGACAAAACGCGCGGCGAGACGCTCGCACATACCTACTGCCAAAGCATCGCGTGGAATGTGCACCGCGCGACACGAAAGTGTCGATGCCACGCACACATGGCTCCATGATTCCACGTCGGTGAGCAAAGAGCCGACCATCCATACCTGCGGCGTCAAAGGTGACTGGTCCCAAGCTTGATGATTCAGCCCCATCACCGCGCAATCGAACTTTTCCACAGAGTTCACGGCGTTCAAAATACTCTCATTCGTCTTCGATGTTTGATTGGATGGGAGTTCTTCGACTTCGTCGAGTGCTGGAGACGCGAACATCCACAAACCGAGATCGGAATGCCACACGCGAGACGTCCATGAGGATGAACGTTGACGTTTCGAGACGCCTTCGATGCAATGAAGATCTCGCCATTGCAACGCCAGCGTTTGACGCATGTGCGGAGCGATGGTTTCAATTAAATCACCACCATCAATTTCATCCGTCATCAGATTCATGTGCGTACCTCTGCATTTCACGATCTCCACGTGATCGCACGCGAGCGGCCACACGTATCCGCCGACGCTTTGAAGAACAGATCCGTTGTCCTCTAAAAGGAGGTCGGTTTCAAACAACGCCGCGCTCTCAATTCCGGCTTTGTAGTGAATAACTTTAGCGTTGACGCGTGCGAAAGCGGTGCCCGTTCGCGGCGAGCGTGTGTCCGTCCGCTCCGCCGCCTCGACGCCGCACAACATCCACCACGCGCCGCTATCAATCGAGCCGTCTTCCATTAGAGGCATGCCGCTGTTCCACTGTGCGGCGTACGGTCCGCGTGATATGTCTTCGTCTAACTTCTTGGCGTCGAATTCACGACCGACAGCTTGAAATGCGACGCTTTCAAACATGGTGTACTTTTCCTCGCGTGATAATTTTGACCATCCAGCGGCGACGGTGTCAAAATGGAAGCTCTGCAACGCAACTTCCATGTACTTCAGCCCAGTACTCTCGTCGTCACTTATAGACTCTGGGAGGTCGTTCCAATCGGGTTTAAATTGCGCTGGATGTGGTGCGTCGAATAAGAAAATCGTCGACAATTCTCGACCGGCGCGCTCAATGGCCAGCGCCGTCTCCACCGCGAGCACGCCACCGAGCGAATGCCCACCGATCGCGATCGAGCCCTCCCCTTGTTGCTGCATGATCAAATCAGCGTGATCGACCGCGACCTGTGGCCAAGGCTGCTGAGTGACGTCTCTCTCGAGCGTTCTCGCGGGATGCGCGCCGAGTTCGAGCGCTCGTACGAGTTTCATGTACGCCAGAGGCCCATCGCCAAAAGCGGGTGCACCGAGGTAGAGGCTCGGCGTGCGATCGCTCGCCCTCAAAGACTTCACCATTTGTGACTTCTCCGTCTTCGACGATGGTGTCGAAACTTCGAGCGCGTTCACGGTCGATGATGACAAGTCTTGTAGGAATGCGACGATTTTACTCGCAGTCGGTAAAGTCGCCAAAATGGCCATGTCCACGTCTTCATCAATGTGCAACTCTCTCTTGATGGTCGTCGCGAGCTCAATGGCGCCTATAGAATCCAACCCTTTCGACGATAAATCGTCGTTTGGTCCCATTTCTTCGCCAAAGAGCTCTCGAAGGACTTTGAACACAACCGTCGTCACGTCTGCTCGTTGAATTTTTGCGCGTTCCGCGTAGGGCTGCCTTATAGCGGTCGATCGCGGGCGAGCAAGAAGCAACGGCGTCAATTTTTCGGAACTCGTTCCATAACCAATCATTATTTCGCGCGTAGCATAACGCGCGGTGGAGTTGCTCGTCAACGCCGTGATCTTCGAACAGGTGACGAGCGATTCGCAATGCGCCGAATGATACGCCTCGATGGTGGTCATTGCGACACCTTTTATCACCGACACGGCGTCTATGACGCCCTCGTGTCGCACGACACACAGCATACGTGCTGGTTTAAACTTTTGAACAACTTGTGAAGAGCGCGACAACGACCGGGAACAGAGACACCGACTTTTAGCGCCGAGCGCCGGAACACTGACGCTACCCAAATCGCAGTGCACGCTCACCTCGACGGCCGTGTCAACCGCGACGGCGATCGCTTGAACGACGACATCGGTCGCGAGTGCGCGCTGCCGTCGACGGTTACCATCACATGCACACGCACACGCCAACATCAACCGAGCCACCGCCCAACACGTCGCGCCTTCGTGTAATCGCGCGACGACAAAGTCCGCCACGTTTCCACGCCCCAACCGAACGAAAGCACCATCTGATTGCGCGATCACATCAGGAAGAAGCATGCGAGGCCATAATGATTCACGATCAAATATGACACGATTTGATGCCACGATTGACGGCGAGATTTTTCGAACAACGACGTGGACGTTCGTACCCACGAACGCGAACGCCGAGCATCCAGACGCTACATCGCCATCGCGCATCGTCAGCACCGTACGCTGCCGAGGCATATGGAATAGCGAAGATACGACGACGTGCTGATTTAACCTGGAAAGCCCAACCACGCTGGGTGTGACGCTCAAATCGAACCGAGCAGCGAGATGAAGCAACGATGCCGAGCCTGAGGCGGCTTCTGCATGGCCGACAGAAGACTTGCTCGCCAAGAGCGTGATGGGCGATAGCGAACGACCACGCCTGTCACGCTCAACGAATTCACGAAGTGATCCGCATTCAATGGGATCACCCAATGGCGTGCCAGTACCGTGCATAGAGATATCCGCGACGAAATCTTCCACGGCGAACCACGCTTGAGCGACGACTCGCCGCTGCGCTGGCCCGTTTGGAGCCGTGAGCGAGGTGCTGCGTCCATCTTGTCCACATGCACTGGCACACACGACAAAGAACGACGCAGTTTCGTCGGGTGACAGAAGCAAACACGCAACCGCTTCACCCCTGCCGTATCCGTCTGCACGCGAGTCTAGCGTCTTGCATCGCCCGTCTTGTGCGAGCATACCGGCGATGTGCACTGCGTCGCAATTCGTTCGTCCGAGCATATAATTCACGCCACCACACATGTAAGCGCGAGAGGCTGAATGGTCGTACATCGCCAAGTGTACCGACGTGAGACTTGCTGAGCATGCGGTGTCTACACTAAGCGAAGGTCCGTTGAAACCGAAGACGTAGCTCGCCCGCCCAGAGCACGCCGACAGCGCGACGCCGGTGGCTGAAAACGGGCCAGGCGGATCTTGAATTGTGCCATATTCGAAGTGCTGAATACCTATGAAAACACCTACCGCATCGTTGATGTGAGTATTTAGTCCCATTACGCACGCATACACGCGTTCGAGCACGCCGCGATGCTGTGGATCCATTGCTCTCGCTTCGGGCGCGCTAGAGACGAATAATTCATAATCGAATGCATCCACATTCATTATGAAGGCAGCAAAACGCACGCCGTCGGCATCGACTCGCCAACGCATCGCGGGTACCGCAATAGCGCCTTTCGTTTCGTTTAGAAGATTGTCATTCGCGTCGTCGCCTGTGAACAATCTCGCAGATCTCGCGATTGCGTATAACGTTCGAGCTATGGTCGGATTGGCTTCGCGAACATCGACGTCAATGTTTTGCACTTTGACGGAACCTTCACGTGTGCCGAGCTCTGTAACGACGAATGCAGCTAACGCATTGATCGATGGATAATCGAACGCCACAGTCGTAGGAAGTTCAACGTCGAATTCTCGAGAAAGTTCGTCGCGGAGCTCCACGCTCGAGATGGAATCCAGGCCGTTAGCCATCATCGGAGCGTCAAGAGGAATATCTCTCATACCAAAAAAGCCGTGAACGATCTTCGCAATACCACTCGTTATAGTATTTGCATCAAAATGGGCGGCGTTGCTGCGTTTCTGTAGCGAACTGGCTTCGGAAGCGGTCGTTGTCTCCTCGGTTTCACGCCGGAAGTAACTCTGCATGAACGGTGACGCCACGAACGTCGCCGGTGTGGTCGCGCCAAGCGCGACGCTTCTTAGAATCTCCAAGCCACGGTGCATCGGAAGCGGTTCGAGTCCTAGTCGTGCCAAGCCCATCGCGAGCGTCCGAGCGCTTGCCATACCTACGCCTTCAAACGCACCCCATCGTATGCTTGTGACACATGACCCGCGCATGCGTGAGTACAAAGCGTATTCATCCAAGCTTGCATTCGCACTCGCATAATTCACTTGCACTTCAGGCGCCACGAGTGCGGCGACTGATGAAAACAAAATATGTCGCGAACACTTTGAATTGATATCGACCACGTTCTTCGCCGCGGGAAGCTTCGGTGCGAAAACGCGCCGAGCGGCGTCGTGAGTTTGGTTTATCAACGCGCCGTCCAACAATACACCGCCGGCGTGCAAGGCCAGTTTCCTATGGCGCCGTGACGGTACCGCTGCTAGATCTGCGCGTACAGCGCAGTCTATGCGAACTATTTCGTGGTCTGACACAGTGTACTGCGTTCTTCCAGTTCGTGAGTAAGATGTTGAATCAACCAAGATGGACGTGACGATGGCTCGACCGAGTGCGCCTGTGCCGCCGAGCACAAGCGCACCGGATAATGTTTCTTTGCGCAAAGAACCTCGATGATCGGTGCAGTAGTCGCTCGCGACTGGTCTTAGGCGCTGTCGTGGGCGACTTTCGTCGGCACATCGAAGGACAACGCGGAAGGCGCCTCCCAATGGATCTGTTGCTGATTGACTGAACGGAAGCACCGTTTGTACTAAAACTATCACCATTGACGTCTCCCGTGCACCTCTCGGGACAACGACTTCGTCGTTATCGACAATTTCGTAGCATACGACTTGACGTCGTGGAGACTTAAGTCGTCGATGATGTCGAGAGAGACCAGCGGCGTGAAGTAGAATTCCTCGCGAGGCGCAGACAGAGAGTCCTCCAGAATACGTTTCCGCGGCGATGAGCCGACCAAACTCCAATGAATTCTGCGACACGACGAACGCGTCACACGTTGCGGGTGTACCATTCAGTACACCAGTAACTGTGGACGAGCGCATGAGACGCACACAGCGCACTGTCGCCGACGTAAACGCGGACACGACTAGATCTCTGACTTGGCCAATGCGCGTTGTTCGCCGTCTAACGTAAGCCGAAAGCGAAGGTGATCGAATCGAACCTCCTTTTACTTCGAGCCGACGAACGGCGCGGCATTCATGCGTGGTCACAAAATCCACGAACACGCACGCGTCGCCGTTCAAAGCGCACGATGCGGCGGCGGACATCAAGAGGATTACACTTGTATCCTCTGAAATGAGCTCGAGTCGCATCGCAAGATGGCGCGAGCACGTCACCGAACGAACCAAGTGGGCCTTTGCGGGCCAGTATCTGTGCGAATGCGTGATGACACGTTTTGCGTGCCTGATGACGTTCGTACACAGCTCAGAAGATGATGCTGATAAGACAACGTGCGCGTTGGTCCCTTGGAACGCGAAAGCGCTCGCGTGCGCGAGCAAACGGCCGTCTGCGGACGCGCACTCATTCGCCACGCGTGTTCGCGGCGCGACGGCAATAAAGTCACTGTTGCCGCTCATGAACCGCACGTGATCGTTTACGCGCCGCAGATGGCAGATACCGCTCGATCGTCGAGCTCCCAGCGCCATGGCGAGCGCGACAGCGAGCGAGACAATCCCAGCCGCCGGCTCAGAGTGTCCGATCCAAGACTTCAATGCCTGAAACTGCAACGTCTCAGTTGCTCGCTCGAGCGCGCACACTGCCGCATTTACTTCAATTGGATCGCCTAGTGCAGTACCCGTGCCGTGCGCGTGCAACACTCTCGCACATCGCTCTCCAGCATCGCTTGCACGCTCGATGACGTCTCGCTGGGCTTGCCCACTCGGCGCCGTCAATGAGCTCGAACGACCATCCTGATTCATCGCTCCACCGGCAAAAACTGCACCGATAGACCCGTTTACGTCAGACACGAGCACCTCAATCGCTTCTGCACGCCCATACCCATCAGCTTCGGCATCAAACGCGCGACATCGACCCGTGGCGCTTAGCATGCCGGCGCCACCGAGCGCTCGATGCATATCATCCGTAAACACGAGTGACGCGCCTGCGATGAGCGCTCGCGGCGTACTCGAACATCCCATTAGTGCAAGCGACGCAGCGCAGAGGGATGAAGAACACGCTGTATCTACGCTCAGCGCTGGGCCTTGAAGTCCAAAGACGTACGCCAAGCGACCGGCGACGACGGACGTTTCATTCCCAACCGCGGCGAACGCGCCATATTCCATACCGTGTAGGCGTAATAAGTTTACATAGTCTTTCCCGGCGCATCCGACGTACGTACCGGTCCCAACTGTTGGCTCAGATTTGAGATCGAAAAGGCACTTCGCCGCGGCATCAATCAAAAGTCGCTGACGTGGGTCCAATCTGATGAGTTCAGATGCCGTCGCGGGACCAAATGCGTATGAATCGAACTCTGAAACGCGTAGAAAAGTCGTCGCAAAGCCATTGAATGCGTTCGGTGCGTCAATGTATGAACTAGATTCGCGCTCCACAGGAATGAAACGAACGGAATCGCGATCCATAGCTCCGAACGCGAGTTCGCCGGCGCGAGCGACGACGCGAGGCAGTGACGACGCTTCAGTTTCAGATCTCATCACCGTGCGTTCAGTCGCTCGATGATGCATCGCCAACGCGTCGCGACCGAGCCGTAATCGAACGATTTCACGCGCTGCGGCGACTATCGTGGGGTGATCGAAGAACGTAGTGGAAGAAAGATTGACCTTGAACCGCTCGCTCGCTGCGCTCGCGACGTCCACGGCACTGAGACTGTCGAGACCGGACTGCATTAGCGGCGCATCGCGTGCTATCTTGCAACCAAGCGCACGCTCGATGATACCAGCAATGTCACGTTCAACTCGTTCTGCATCCAGTGAGATTGCCGGAGGAGCGGTCGGTGAAGAGACACTCAGTCCTTTCGATGCAACGGTAGGTGGCGAGAGATCCAACAATAGTTCAGGAAGATGCTCGAACGCCTGCGCAAGCACGGGGACGTTAAATGAAGCAAAACATATCACGGCACGTACTGTGCTCGTATAATCTGACGCGCTTAAGAGCGCCATGACGCCTTCGTCCGCGCTCAAAGCGCCGATGCCCATACTCTCTAATCGACGCATGGTCGCTGCGTTGCGCGTCGCCATCCCACGTGATGCCCAAGGACCAAATTGAACAGAGACGGCACTCATACCAGTATGACGTCTACACCGCGCCATATTATCTACCGTCCCGTTCGCTGCAGCGTAGTTTGCTTGCCCGGACGATCCTAATAACGCCGCGATACTAGAAAAGTACACGGAGACTGAGCAGCGCGAACGGTGATCGTCTTGTGTCTCGAGTTTGATGGCGTGCGTCTTCGGCGCGAACACATAGCGCATCACTGCCACGGACTGATTACGCAATAAAGCATCGATGATCGCGCCGCTGACGAAATAATCTCGATGAATCGATTTCGACTTTGGTAAATTTCGACTTGCGGCGTCTCGTGCGGAACCATCGAGAACGCACAAAAGTGCGAATGTTGATGACGTTTGAAAATCATACTGACCGCGTCCGGTCCGGCCAGTGAGTGACATATGAGACGGATTGCTACTCTCTATCGCCGAACGTACTGCGACTGCGCCGAGCGCACCGAACGCGCCAATAACTCTGACACCTTCTATTGATTGCGGCGACTCGATCGCCGCGCCGAAACCAATCCGCCGTGGTGTAATCGAGCGATGCGCGCTACTGGAGGCGAGTCGATCCACGCATTCATGAGATTCACTCGCACGAGATCCGTTCGAGCGTATATCGTGCAGAAACGTCTCGCTCGCTACAGACTTGACTAATCCGAGTGCGTGCTCCGTCTCTACGCCACGGACATCCGCACCGATGTCCTCGCGAACACAAGTGAGTGACTCTAAAACAGATGTTGCGCACCGCGCGTGATCGCGAACGAGGTCACCGAACGTCTTGTTCGCCAAAAAGACGAGCGCGTGTCGTTCCACGTAATACGACGCCGCGGCGGAAGCTCGGCGTACCTGCCCAATTTTCCCAATCGTTTTTGCGCACAGACGAAGCAATCTAAACGCGTCCTGTTCATCGACATCCGAAACCATCGTGTGTTCCGAAGTAGATGATGAATGAACATTTGCGGCAACAAACCCATTGCGTGTAACATCGTCAGTTGCACAAGCCAAATATGCATCACATCCCACCGGAACTGCAAGCTTCACATTCAACGCGGTCGGCGCTGCGAGCTGCATGGCGCCGTCCAAAGCTGCAATCCGGTCCAACTCATCGCTAACGCCCGCTATGACGGCGATTCGAGACATGACATGTGCGTTCTGAGTGCGAACAGTACGTAAAACACGGAATCGGCGACCGTATTCGAGTCCCCGTTTCGCGAGCGCCTCGTAGATGAATTCGGCATCCAGCGGTAACGAATGTCTGGCGCGTGACCCTTCTCGCCCGAGCTGCGATTGGTGTGAGCCAGCGTTACTTTTGTAAAGAGTACCACTTTTGGAGCAGGACGATGACGTGGCTTTAAATCGCACACAATGTTGTGTTGCAATATCAAACACTCCCGTGTCCTGTCGCAATCGCAACTCATATCTACCACCGCCTTCAGACATGAGCCAGGACGACGGAATCACTGCGCCAACGCACGCGAGCGACGATCGCGCATCGTGTGTGTCGAGACACGTCACTCCCGCCGAGGCGACGAGTCTCATCATCCCAGCTCCTGGAAATAAGCCACGTGCGCGAACGCGATGATCCTCGACTCCCACGATTGCGGCGACACTACCCATCCATAGAATGACGTCTACGTGTGTGACGTTGACCCGCGTGAGCGTGACAAATGCAAACGGTTCAAACCACACGCGACGCGCGTTTTCGACACCTAATCTTTGCGTGATATACGACCGATTGTTGCATTGATTGAATCGTAGCGCCACGTGCGCGTTGGTACCTTGGAAAGCGAACGCCGACGCGCCGGCAGACAACAAATTTGTCGTCGGCGCTCGAATACGGTGCACACATATTCGCACATCGTTCGCTGTGGCGATATAACTGTTGACACGCGTCAATCGCGCGATTCCTGACGATCGCCTCGCGGAAAATTGATCCATCAAGTACACGACGGAGATGATGCCGCTCGCCGGTTCGGCATGCCCGATCCAGCTCTTACTCGCCTCCAATCGCACCATGGAGCGACACTCGAGCAATGCGTTTACTTCGATCGGATCTCCCAATGGTGTCCCTGTGCCGTGCAGGTGTGCGACGAAGGCATCGTCGTGTTGGCAAGCCACGACGACTTCCATTTGAGATGGACCGTTTGGCGCAGTGAGCGAGCTCGAACGACCGTCTTGATTCACCCGGCTCGCGCGAAAGTTGGCCACGCGCTTGAAGGATTCTTCGGATACGACCAGGCGTAATAAGCCACACGATTCGGCACGGACATAGCCATCCGCCGCAGCATCGAGTGTCTGACATCGCCCACTCAGCGACAGCATTCCCGCGCGATTAAACTGTTCCGTCACCGTCGGCCGCAGGATGACGTTGACGCCGCCCGTGCACGCGTCTTCAAACAGTCTGAGCGCCATCTCTGCGCGCGCCATGTGAGCCGCTACGAGCGCAGACGAGCACGCAGTGTCGATCGAACACGCAGGACCAGTGAAATTGAATACATATGAAATGCGCCCAGACACTACAGAGCCGAACGATCCCACGGCGTCGTATGAAGTCCTCGATGAAAATGTCGCGCTCACGGCGTCGCCGTAATCACGACTTGCAACGCCCACATACACGGCAAACTTTGTATCACGTGCGTCGCGGAAAGCCGAAGCCGCACGCAAAGCGAGCCGTTGCTGACAATCACATCGACGTGATTCGTCAACATGCATCCCGAATACGTCGGGGTCGAAAGCATCGAGGCGCGACATCGACCGCATGAACGCAGCGGGAAGTCTCAAGTTATCGGCGCATCGCGCCGCGTTGATGTCCCATTTGTCGCTATGAATTGGGTTGATGTCATCGACGGCGTTCGGCGAGGCATCAAACGCGCAAATGCCGTCTAAGAATACGCTACGCTTTGCGTCCTCCACGCTCGAAGACGCGACGACATCTGACAATGGCGTTGTAATACTCTTCAATTCACGTGAAATGAACGTCGCTGCAGAAATGGGCGTGGGATAGTCGAACAAAAACGTTGCCGGGAGGGTCATCGCGAACGCACGCGAGAGCTCGCCGGATATATCCGTAGACGTTACCGAGTCTACACCTGCGTCCATGAAGGGCACGCTCGCGTCCGTGCTTGATCCGATGGCGCGCTCCACGCATGCGCATATAACCTTGAGCGCCGCAGCGTGACTCCAAGATTTCGTTGTCGCAGCCGTGAGATGGGACTCTGCGACGTTGGACGTTACGACGTTCGAATTCGGTATACCGTTGTCTGTCATGTCAACGGTGAGGTTCTCGAGCATGGCATCGCTGCCGCGATGAGTCGCCTTCGCATGTGTCGTCCAATCCACCGTCGCCACGCACGTCACCGTCGGCGAGCACATGTTCATCGCGATGGCTCGTGTCGCCGCCACCGCTATCTGTGGATCCAAGTAACCCATACCGATCATCTTCAGACGCGTTCGCACGGCGTCGTCATTCCCCATACCTTCGCCCAGCCACGGACCATACTGCAACGCCTTTGCGTCCAAGCCTCTTGCGGCAAACGTCTTGCATCGTTCATCCAACATTTGGTTTGCCCCGGCGTACACAGCCTGCCCGAGTGAACCAAGCAAACCAGCTATTGACGAAAGCGCAACCGCGCGAACTACTGGAACGTGCGCGCTGTAGTCGTCCATGCCGACGAATTTCGAAGCGAAGACCAAACGCGCAGACCGCGCGGCGACGTTGCGCCAAGAAGCATCTGCGAGCACACCGCTCGCGCGCACAACGAGCGACGGCGGTGGCGCGTCACTCGACTGGACGTCAACTTGTAGCATTGTATCGACTGCTGAATAGGCGAGTATGCGCGCGCGTCCAGAAGTCGATGTCCATCGAACATGGGTAAACGCGCCGAAATACCTTGTGAAGTGCCGACCCAAAGCGCCGGCGCCTCCAATGATCAACATTTCGTCCATCGTGCGGCAGACTCGCTCAAAATGCGCGAGCGGGGCGCGCGTGTTTAAACATTTTTCGGATACTACCCGATGTCGATCAAGCATGTGCTTGTGCGCATCATTCACTTGAATAAAGCGTACTCGCGACGACTCCATCGCAACTGACCGCGCCAATGCAACTGCGCCAAAGAACGCACACGACTCAGACAAAATCGCCAAAGATGCCGACGCCCAAGGAACTGTCAACGCGACAAGCGCTGAACGTGTATGATTACTAACGTTCCACGATAAGGTGATAGATTGCGACGGACGGCGTGACACAACTCGCCGACGGGCAACGACGTACGCTCGCGGCGTCGGCGATTTAAATGTCACCCGAGACGAAGAGAGCGGCGCCATTCGTAATCCGACCACACGAGCGTCCACCGACGCATGCTTACTCACGTGCATATGCGGAGAGACGTACGCGATGCCCATGGATCTGCCCAAAAGCTTTTCTGTCAAGCAAGAAAAATCCACCGTTCGTGGAATTCGCAAGCCGTCGTCGTTGCGCCACGTCGCGGAAATGAAATGAAACGAGGCGTCAATTTCAACCGCCCTTGAAGACGAACGAGACACGATTCCAGCGACTTCAAATATTCGACGCTGACGCGTTGGCACATCAAAACGATGCGCCACCTGATATATGGACGCTGTGGCCACATTGACCAACGCGAACAATGTACGATCACTGTACGATTCAAACGTTGAGCGCCCAAACCGTGGTGATACTCTGAGATACACGTGCGCTTCCGGAGTCGTAAGAAGACACGGCGCGTTGAAGCACGCTGACTGCGCGATGGTCAATGTAGCGTTCATAAGTTTACTGTAAGCATGAATGCATTCGAGGTAGGCAGCGCCCGGAAGAATCGCTCGATCGCGCACTCGATGATCATACGTGCCGATGTTCGGGCGAATGGAAAATATATCATCATAGCGTCGCTGAATCAAAGGAGACGCGAGAGGCGCGGGCCACGACCGTATCTGGTGCCAGAATAGCCTTGTTCGAGCTCCAGTCCCACACGAAGACACGTGAGATCGAGTAAATACACCGTGCGCGTTTGTACCCTGGAACGCAAATGCGCTCGCGCCTGCCGCGCTCGACGTCCCCGCGCGCGTGACGGCAAACTTTGTTCTCGGCGTCGCAAAGTCGGTCGTTTTGAGCACTTGCTCGACGTACGCATTTAGAATCCGCAAGTGCGCGATCGCTAACGTAGCCGCGTGCGTGAGCGTCGTTAATGCGGCGAGGGCGCCCATTAATCCAGATGGAGATTCTGAATGTGCGCACGAAGTCTTTGTCGCCATCAGCACTGCGTTCGTCGGGATCACCGCGGAAGCGGCGCCGATTTCAATGGGGTCACCCAAAGGTGTACCTGTACCGTGGAGACTCAGCAGCCGCAGATCAGTTCTGTCGATCACGCAAGTCGCGTCGCGAATCACGCGTGTCTGCGATGGTCCATTTGGAGCCGTGAGCGCGGATGAACGCCCATCTTGATTCACGCTGGTACCCGCTAACAAAACGATCGATGCAGTCGGTTTGACGCAATAACGATGAATGACGACGATAGCGCACGCCTCAGCCCGAGAGTAACCATCCGCAGCTACGTCAAATGTTTTGCATCGCCCATCGTTGGCGAGCATACCCGCGCCGGCGAACATCGCGCTTGAGCGAGCGTCCAAGAGCGCATTGACACCGCCGGTAATTCGAAGAGGTACATCCACATCGCCGCGAGCGACGTGTATCGCGCACATCGCGCTCGAACACGCGGTGTCAATAGCCAAAGATCCACCAGAGAGATTGAAGACGAACGACACTCGACCGGCGATGACGGAGATGAACGCGCTTCCCGTAGAGAAGAATGGATTCGCTTCGAATCGCGCTTCATACACGATCGATTTATAATCACTCGTCGCTGCACCGATGTATACTGATGCACGCCCATCATCAACACACATGCGTCGCAATGATACCGCCGTGCGGTGCAAAATTGATCTTTGTTGTGGATCCATGACGACGAGCTCGTTCGTTTGCAAACCAAAAGTCTGTGAATCAAAGTTTCGCCAAAAGCTATCGCAAGCATAAAACCCAGCGAATCTTGGAATGGTGGCGTACTCAGTGCGTTCGCAATCCCATCGATCAAACATGACTCGGGATACTCTGTCATCGCCTCGCCACGGCTGGTGGCCGATGTCAAAGCCGCGGTGGTTGTATGCTCCCGGCGCGTCGGCGCCGGCTGCTGAAACGACGTCGCGTTCGTTCTGTGCTTCATCGCGCTCAGGTAGAAGACGGTCGTCGAACTCACCTTTTGCAGCCATCGTCGTAGCGCTTTCTTGAAGCGACTGAATGTACCGCACCAACGCCAAAGGACTTGGGTAGTCGAAGACGAGTGTGGCGGGAAGTCGATGGTCTAACTTGCTCTCGACAGCCGTCGTGAATTCCACACTCGATAGCGAATCCAGACCCAGCGAGAAAAACGGTGCGTTTGCGTCGCTCACACTTGCGTCTGATCCTAGTATCGCTTTCATGGCATCATAAACGATTTGCTTTGCGTCCAGGGCGACGGCTGAACCGCGAGATTGTTTCGGCTGAAGCTGCGTGACGTGTTTCTCGCCACCGGATGAAGATGCTACACCGACAACGTTCGCAAAAAATGGCGACACGTTTGCGCGCGCATGATGTTCGGTATACGTCGCCCAATCGAACGCGCCGACACAGCAACGTGATGTACTGAAACATTTTACCATGAACGCCCGCAAGATGCCCACGCCCACACTCGGGGGAAGCAAACCTATGCCGATTCGCGTCATGCGCGTCTCTACGCCCGCCGCCATGCCGCCTCCGGCGAACGCACCCCATTGCAATGAAATCGTTTTCAAACCAGCGCGCGACGCCGCGGAGACCCGTCGATCGAGCGTCGCATTCGCCGCGCCATACGATATTTGACCGGCGTTCCCCACACATGCGGTGGCGCTTGAAAACACCGCCGTGCACTCAGACGCTCTCAACGAAACATCCATGAAGTCGTCTCGCACCATTTTCGGCCCGAACGTGGCGAAGACCGACCTCGCAGTAACATTACGTGCATATGCATCGGCTAAAACGCCACTTGCGTACACCATGCGCGATCGATGCGTCATCGGATCTAAGTTGTTATCTCGCGCGTCTTCGATCACGGCGGTGTCTAGCCGTCGAGCGCGAATGATTGCCGAATGCGACGTTCGTCGTGCCACGTTACGAGCACGTCCAGATCTACCAACAACTATCACGCGACGATTATCACCACCGTGCGTGTAACCTTGAGCCGCGCGAGCACCCAAGGCGCCGAATCCACCGAATACAAGCAGCGGAGGCGCCGGATTCGCGGCACGCTCGAGTAACTCGCGACGGCGTACGGGCTCCGTCAATGCCGATGATGGCATTAAGGCGAGCGTGTGTATGACTAACGAATCATGTTGGAACGTTGCCGTCTGCCAAGGATCATACGCACCGTCCTCATCCGTCTCGACTGCGTTCACATGCTGATCGACGCACTTGAACTCGTACTCTGACGCAAGTTCATGTGCCGCGCTTCGCGTAGCGCCGACTAAAGCAGACGGCGCATCAAATGTGCTCGATGATGCGCCGAAGGTGTGCAAAGTTATCGTGTACAGCACTTTGAATCGAAGGGATAGGTGATGAACATACGCCGTCACTGACCTTGTGCCGCTATTGGATTGCGCTCGCGCACTGGGCGATAAATGCTCGCGCTTTGCAGGCTTTCGCGTTCGCGTCGACGCCGTGACGAGTGCTATCGCGACATACATCGAGTATGACTTCGGGTTCGACGCTATTTTTTTCGCATCATCCACGATCGGCGAGTCCTTATCCGCGCGCACGAATCGGAACGGTGGCCGAATGTCAAGCTGTTTGAGAACAGTTCCCGGAATTGTGTGATTGTGATACGCTCTCCGCGATCTGTCGCCGCCATCCTTCGTCGTCGCGCACTCCGTGTACATTGTCCGTGGCTCGCGCCAACCGTCGCCTCGATGACGAAACGCACAAAATATAGATTCCAAAGCCGCTGGTACACGAGCGGCGAACTTGCCGTCCCATTGTAAAACGCCTTCAGCTAAATGAATGGCGGCGTCGAGAGCATACACATTGACGGTAGTGTTTTGCGACTGGCGGGTAGCACTTGCGTGTTCTCGCGTGATCTTTGCTACTATTGCACTTTTATTCGCAAATAGTTGACGATGGCCATGCATCGGTTTACCCACGGCGGTGATTTGCGACACGCGGCCATACAAGTGCGTCCGAGGACGACAAAGCGGACCCGTAGTCACGCTCGCGCGGCCGTCATGTCGTCTCGCGATTACATTTACGACCAATCCGCCGTTCTTTTTGTCCGATACCAATCGCATGGCATGTGGAATGACGATGTCGCAACCGTGATTGGCTCCGCTCGAAACGCTCTGCGTGAAGCTCTCAAGGAATAGTTCGAGCAGGGACGTTCCGGGCGCGATGCGTTCGCCATGCACCGCGTGATCAAATAGAGCTGCGCTTGCGCGCGAATCCGCGACAAGTTTTGCCACATAAACGATGCGACCGTACAAAATTTCCCCGTGCTTAATCCAACCGTGCCCAAATCTGGCTTGGCAACACGCAAACGATCGCTCGAGCTTCGCAGTCATCGGCGACGCAGCGGTGGACTCGCCGCCGCGAAAGACGATCCGTCGAACTAAAGCATGCGCATTTGTGCCCTGAAAAGCGAACGCCGACGCACTGGCTGACTCCGCATCAGTCATCGCGACGCGTGCGCGAGGAATCGCCAAGTCGAGCGCGTTGTCACCGCTCGTCAAGTGCGGATTCACGGCGCGCACATGCGTCATCGCCGTAGACTTGAACGTTTGAACACCATCAGCGGCGAGAAGCAGCCCCGCGACGCCGCTCGCCGGCTCGCTGTGACCTACGATTGATTTCACTGCGCAAACGCGAATGATGACGCCGTCGCGCGCAGCCGCTCGAAGCGCGCCGACTTCGATGGGATCACCGAGCGCAGTGCCGGTACCGTGCATCGCTACGAAGATCGGAACTTCGTCTTCTGAATGTTTCGAAGCATTGTACGTAGCTCGGATGACGCGCGTTTGTGCTGGACCGTTTGGCGCCGTCAATGTGCTACTGCGACCATCTTGATTCACAGCCGCGCCCGCGAGCTCAACGAACGATCGCTCTAAATCTGATCCAACCAACGTCATCGAACATTGTTCAGCGCGAACGTAGCCGTCGGCGCTCGAGTCGAGCGTCTTACATCGACCATCGGTCGCGAGCATATTAGCCGCTGCACACGCCAAACTCCAGGTGACATCTAACGTTAAATTCACCCCGCCAGCGAGCGCATCATCCCGGCGATGGTGCGATACAAACCCGCGGTGAATGGCGACAAGTGACGACGAGCACGCGGTGTCAATGCTCTCTGCACATCCTGTGAGGGCGAAAACATACGACACTCGACCGGCGGCGACGGAAAGATGTGCCGATGTCGCGTAGTATGGCGAGAGTGTCTCGATTCTTGCGTTTAAGTGCATGCGAGGGTGCTCGACTTGGGAAACACCAAGATGCACGCTCGCAGCCGCAGTCGGCTTTGGCAATGATGCGACGACACGTAAAACCAGACGTTGTTGAGGATCAATGACGCACGCTTCGGCGTGCGAGACACCAAATACGCGAGCGTCGAACATGAAGCACTCTTCGACGAAGACGCCGAAGACGCAGAGTGACTCCGCGACTGCCGTGTCCCAACGCGTCAGAGGTACGACATCCACGGAGTCTCCACCATCCATAAACTTTCCTCGCCCTATGGCGCTCGGAGCGATGCTCGCACTAGCGATGAAATATACTTTAGTGATTTCATCTCGTCCTGTTTCCACGACACTGGGAGACATTGAGCGCAGATGCAAATCGTTGTCGGACACAAAGTGCGCCAAAATATCACGAAGTGTAGGATAATCGAACGCTAAAGTCGAAGGAACAGCGCGACCAGTCGCCTTCGAAAGTCTATCTGTGAGTTGAATAGCTCGAGTAGACGTGAGCCCGACGGACATGAGCGGCGCGTCGTCGTCAATTGTCTTGGCGTCGAGAACTTCGAGAACTACGCCTCGCACCGTGCTGATGAAACATGGATCCATAGCCTTCGTCGTCAACGGCTCCGAGCTTACGCTAGAGCTCGAGCTTGAATCATCTGGCGGCGGCAAGCACTCCTCGATAAACGCCGGCGGCGCGCCGGCGGATCGCGTGGCGTTGAAGAACTTGAACCAATCCGTCGGTGGAAAGCACGCCATCGACGGCGGAGTGATTGCGCGTGCTTCTACAATCCGGCGAACGAATTCCAGCGCAGCAGCTGGTGTGATGAAACCCATACCAAGGTTGGTCCAGTACGCTCGAAACGCCGCGCCCGAGCGAGCCGCCATGCCAGCTTCGTCCCAAGTGCCCCACTGCACGGCGACGACGCGGTCTGGTCCCCCACCCGTCGATCGATCCTTCACTGCGCATAGCGCGTCTTGAAACGCATTCGCCGCGGCGTAAGACGTCAAACGCAATTGCCCGATATGTCCGAAAATAGAAGTCGACGCGATCGCGAGCTGCGATGAGCGCTCGGACAAGGCGGCGAAGATGTTCAACGAGCCATCAATTTTGGCTTCGGCTCCGGCGACGAAGCTCGCGCGCGTCACATCCACAGCGGCGTGTTCGTTTAAAACGCCAGCCAAGTGCAAAGTCAAAGCCACGGGTTCAGACAAGAGAAAGACTGCACGCGCTTGGTCCTCATCGCAGCAATCCGCGGCGACGATGTCGATGGACGTCGCGTTCGAGTTCGTGACGGCGTCGGAGACGCTCGCGATGGCATTTTCTCGAATACTTCGACCGACGAGCACAAATCGGCGGATGTTGAATTGTTTTGCCACAAAGTTCAAGTGCATAGCACCCAACGCGCCTAGTCCGCCGATGATGACGCACGACGCGCCGGATGCGAACATGTGGACGAGCCGCGACTCACCGCGTAGATACGCGCGTCGAAGTCGAGGAGTCGACACAGACGCGTCGCGAACGATGAGCTCTCGCTCGGCAAACACGCTCTCGTCGTCAGTGATCCGTTGAATCGCAAGCTTCAATGCATCCGGTCCCGCCAATCGTTCGCCATCTTGCGATACATCTAGTGTGGCGAAGTCAATCCCAGTATGCTCGCGGCGCAAGACGCGCATCATTGCGATCAATGGCGCGTGACTGATGCGGCCATCGCGGATGCCATCGAGTTCAGCTTCGTCGCTCGCCACAAAAGCATTGGATGTTAAGACGACGACTCGGACGTTCTTCACATTGGCGGCTTCGATGGCGCGTATGAGAGATAGCACCAATCCTGCGGCGAGGTACGTCGCCGCCGCCACCGCTTTCGCCTCACCGTCCGTTTTCGACTCAAAACACTGAAGACATTCTGCGAGCACGATGGTATCGCCACTTTTAACGTCAACTAAATACTTTCGATAGCGAGATGCGTGCGCGAACCAATCTTCTCGAGCATCTACGACATGATTCGTCGCCTCAACGTCTGCGCCAAGTGATTTAATCAAATCTTGCAATCTCGCGTGCGAGCCAAAGACGATCCAACGTTCGCCGTGCAGCGACAACCTACATTCTATATCGCCCGCGGCGAGCGGTACTAGAGCTGAAACGTACATCTCCGCGCCTGGAATGTCGTCATCGGCATCGACGTCTTCTTTGGATGTGATCGACTTTGGCTTTGATGGCTCTGTCGTGATGACAGCGCGAGAAAATTGCCTTTGCAAATAACGCGTCTCGTTTTGTGAACGACGATGATGGGCCTCATCGGTAACGAGTTCGCGCAAATTGCGTTTTAAAATCTTCCCACTCGCATTCATCGGCAACACGTCGACGATGTGAATCTCTGTTGGACACTTGAACTCACTCAGACGTTCACGGCAATGCTTGGAAAGCGCTCGCGCGATGGCATCTTTGTCGGCTGAGGCAGATTCACCCCACAGAGTCACCGCAGCGTGCACAGATTCACCCATGATCGCATGTGGAACGCCGAAAGCTGCCGCTTGTTGCACAGAATCGTGAGAGTGCAAGACACGCTCCACTTCGACGCAGTAAACGTTTTCGCCGCCGCTTAAAATCATATCCTTTTTACGATCAACGACAACAAGATAACCATCCGGACGCATCACGCCGAGATCGCCCGTGGCGAACCAACCATCTTCGTCGAAGGCACGATGCGTCGCGTCCGCATCATTCAAGTATTCCGCAAACACCGTAGGGCCGCGCACGCGTACATCGCCAACCGTTTCTCCATCGCTCGGAACGTCTTCGTCTGGGTCGTCGCTCCTCGTCACTCTGACCGACATCAATGAGAATGGCCTTCCGCTCGTACATATCGCGTCCAACTGCTCTTCAAGTGAGCGAGCTTCACGAAAGTCATCACTCAAAATGCTCATAGATATTTTCCCGCAACACTCCGTCATGCCGTAACTCACGAAGAATTCACATCCAAACAACGCGATTGCGCGCTTGACTACAGTCGGCGGCAAAGGCGATCCGCCGCACGAAACCACACGTAAAGACGACAAATCGCACACATCGCAAAATGGGTTGTGTGCTAAGATTGATACCATACTTGACGCAAGATTGCTCACGGTAACACGCTCAAAAGCGACGACTCGCAACAGCCGTGACGCCTCAAACGCGGGCAAGAAGACGTGCCGACCGCCGACGTTCGTGATGGAGTAAATTGCGAACGCGTCAACTAAGTGAAACATTGGCGCCGCATGAAGCCATACATCGGATTCCTGCAGACGCATTTCCTCGCCGGTTGCGTGCGCGTGCGCTCGGACAATGTCATGCGTCAACGTCACCCCTTTCGGATTCCCGGTTGTGCCGCTCGTGTAGTACAAATGCGCGTTGCGCTTACTCGCGAGTTCGGCGTTATTCACAACGAAAGCGCGACTCAGGACCTCGTACGCCATGACATCGAGCGTCCAGTCGAAATTTTTCACGCTTCGCGGGAAACGTGGCGAGTCGCCGATCCAAACCACGGCGTCGATCGCGGACACCTTGCTCGCGTCGATCACTTCGTGAAGGACGTCGGCGTGACTCGCTCGAGCGAAGATGAACTTGCAGTGCGAGTCGCGAACGATGTACGACAGCTCGCGAGCGACCAAATGCGTGTTGAGATTCAGGAGTGTGCATCTGACCAAGCTGCACGCGTGATGGAGAAGATAGACTTGGTGAGAGTTACTGCTCAAAACGCCCACGACGTCGCCTGGGCGCACGCCGAGCACGTGGCGCATGAAGGCGGCAGCTTTAACACTGCGATCAAATAAGTCTTCGTATGTGAACGTCGCAGAATTTGTCAGATTGTTGTAATCTGTGATCTCCACCGCGGCAGCGGGCGCTCGTGCGCGCTCGTCGCTTCGCGCACACGCTACGCGAATCAAACCATCCGCCACGGACCCCGTGTCGAGAAAAGGCCACGCCCAATCTTCAGACGAAGACTCATCGTCAACACGCACACTCGTCGTTTTCACCACAGGCTCGGCCACCGTGACGGTGTCGATCGAAATTAACTTCTTTGCGCTCGCCGTACACGCTCGTCGCGGCGGCGGCAACGGCTTTTGTCCCGGCCATGAACGCCAACGCGGACGGTACTCACGAACGGTTCGCACGACGTGGCGTGTCGTCACTGCGATACCGAATCCCTCGTCATCGTCGTTCGTTTCGTCGTCGGTGTCATCGCGCGTCTCGATTAAGACGTGCGTCGCCGACGACGCGTCGCTCGCGATGGATCTCGCTCGCGCGTTTGATTTAAAACACAACGCCCGCATCGCTCGAATCCCGTCCCCGTGCGCCTCATCGATCTTCTGCATCGCATCTTTCACGCGCACATTCTCGAAAGAACGACTCGCGATCGCCGGCGCGCACGTTTTCGACGCACGCAGCCACTCGCGACGATTCGCTAAATCGACGCGCGAGACGTCGTCGGCGCCGCCGCGCGAAACCAAATCCATCCGCATCAGTGCCGCATCACGAACCTTCACCGCCGCGTGCGCCGCGCGCGCGCTCTCGTGATCAGAATCTCGCTCCACCGCGTCACGTCGTTTCGAATTCGATTTCGCGCGCTTTTCGCTCTTCGCGTCCACGAAGACGACGCGCCGCTCAAACGTCCTCGCCCTCGCGCGCTCGAACCCACCACCCCCGACGACGTGCGTCACCCGATCTCGCACCGTCTCGCTCGCCCGATCGTCTTCAACGACACCCGCGCGCACGACGACGTCCCACGTCGTCGTCGTCATCCCGCGCGCGCGCGCGCGCGCCCTCACTCGCGCCGAGAACCGAAGAGACTTTTCTGACGCTTCTCACTCTTTTTCCTCGACGCGCTCGACCGACGTCCGCGGATCGCCGCGCGTCTCAACGCGCGCGCGACTCGACCGCGCGACGCGTCGCCGCCGCGCGCGCGCGCCGCCGTCGCGATTCGCGCCCGCGTCGTTCGGTCCGTCGCCTCGGTGTGTCGAGACGTCGCATCGAAACTGTCGAAGCGTCACCTTCGTCAACCATCGGCGACGCGCGCGCGTCGAACGACGCATTTCGCGACGCGACGCGCGTCGAACGGCGCGCGCGTGACGTCCGCGTCGTCCCGCGTCGTTTGTCGTCGCGCGCGCGCGTTCGGACGCGCCGTCGGTGTAATTAAAGTCGCGACCGGTGGTCGCGACGACGATCGACGGACGCCCGTCGCCAGTGGCGCGCGCGCGCGCGCGCGATGCCGCGCCTGTTCGAAGAGCTCACCGACGTCGAGCGCACGCACGCGTACTGCGGCGACGCCGACGTCGCGCGCATCGCGTACGACGCCCTCGAGCGCGAACTCGCGAACGACGCGACGCTCGTGGCGAACGCGCGCGATCTCGACGTCGCGAAACGCCGCGTCGATCGCGCGACGCGACGCGGACGCGTCGATGAGGGACAGAACGCGCGCGTCGTGAGCGTGAACTGCACGTCGACGTGCGAGCGGTGCCTGGATGGGTTTTTGGAGCTGCGGCGAGACGCGCGAGACGCGCGAGGCGGCGTCGAGTCGACGGGAGACGAAGAGGCGACTCAGAACGAACGGTTGAGGTTTGATTTTGAACGCGTTGAGCGAGGATTTGATTGCGAAGGAACGAGTGATCGGATAGAGACGGAATTTTTGAGGGAGTGCGCGAGAGGGAACGCGTTGAGGGAGATTTTGACGGCGCCGGCGCCGGCGAGAGGACGGGCGATTTACGAGGCGGCGGCGCGGGCGTTCGCGGAGACTTGCGAGAAGGCGAAGGCGGGTGGGGATGAGTGGGCGACGTCTTTGATGCGAGAGATACGGGAGCGACCGTGTGGGTCGTTTCCGGGACTGTTTGCGCTGCTCGCGATCGATGACAGGAAGACGAGACAGTCGGTTAAGGAGTTGTTGTCGGAGCCCGAGACGGATGAAAACGGCGAGCCGGTGATGGATGCAGATACGGGGTTACCACAGACGCGCATGCGAGCGTTGACGAGCGATAACGCGCTCAGGGACGTTGTGGACGAAGTTTTGGCGTTTTGGATCGAGTGTTTAGCCCGAGCTCAGGTGGAGAGAGAATCGGCGAGGCGCACATCGTGCGAGGAGATTCGCGACGACGTGCCCAAGGATCACGAGCCATTCGTCCCGGTGGAGGCAAGGCTATGGTTTGCGCTGGCGTATACGTTAGAGCGAAGCGATAGCCAAATAGTGCGCGAGGTGTTCACGACGCATCCCATCGTCTTCCGTTTGGCGGCATGCGCCATGAAACGATCAAACGAAAAAGGCGCGCGCGCGCTCTCGAGCAACGCGTGCGAAGTCATCCAAGTGATTCTCAAGGCTTTACCTCGTGGACCGAAGGCGGCGAAATCGTTTTGGGAACGCGTCGGCGTTGATCGCGCGGATTTGATTGAAGATTTGTTTCAAGCGGCGCTGAATATGCCTAAAGATAGAAAGGCGGAACAGATTTGCGCGTTGACTGCGTTAAAGTACGTCTACCTTCTCCTTCCAACGGGCGACGCGGTACAGGCGAGGCAGGTTATGAACATACTCGCTGCAGATATCCCGCATTCAAAAGCGACATTCAGCGCCGAAGTACAGTGGGCCAGCCGCCTTGCCGCGTGCAGAGCGGTCGAGGAGCAGTACTCTGAAATCGGCGTGGACGATGCTGTGTTGACTTTGGGCGACTGGTTCAGTACGGTTGGTATGGATTGGACCAAGAGCGTCGCCACAGACCGGGATCTTTCTCGAGAGGCGACGAAAGCCCGAAACGCATTAGGTGGTAGTCTCGTGGACACGATTGGATACGTCATTTGCGCCGACGCCATCGCTTTGAGCGCGCTCGCTGATCCGGCGTTTTTTGCCTTCGAACCGGAGAGATGGGCTCGAGAGAAGCGCATCAGAGGCGAGACCCCGTTGGGCGAGTTGCACTTGAAAATTTTGAACACGATTCGACAGAAAAAGAGGTGGAAAATCAACACGAGCATGTGGAAGTACGCCTTAGGTTTCGATAGTATGTCCGCGATCAACAGTATGCACGCGGGCGTCCTCAGACCGCGATATGTGAGCGCAGTCATGTACGCCATGGGACTCATCGCGCCATTCGCGCGGAATGACGACGAGAGTGAAAACGATGCGATGCGTGGTATCTTTCCGTATGTTGAGATCGTGCCGGAAAACCAAGAGAACGCGAATAGCTTGCGAAAGTTTCTTGGCAAGTGTGGGGAATGGTTTTTCAAATCGTTACTCGACTGCCCGGAGAGCCAATCGAGCAAGAGGCCGCTTGACCGTTCCGAATACACTCCAAAGTGTACCGAGGGTGCGGTAATGTGCATGATGTCACAACGCACGTCGCTGGTAGCGGCTGCGGGTGAAGTTTTGAAGAAGCATTACGCAGAAGATAACAGAGAGAACTGCTACAAGAAGATGTTTCTCGACGACGAGCACACGGACATTCCCAAAGCGGTGCTCGGTGCGACGCACTGCGCACTGAAAGACGTGAAACGGATGCCTTCAGAAACGTCTGAAGACGTGAGCGAGCTACTTAAGGCCGCGAGCGCGCCGATTGTACAGACACATCATCTCGTGAAGGCGATCGATAAAGATGACAAGGCGCGCTTGCGGACGTTTAGCGAGAACGTGACCAAGGTGTTGATTTCCTCAATCGGTGTGTTCGAAACGATCACGCAGCACGCGCCGCGACGCGCCTTGGCCGCCGATGATGACATTCTTTACAGTATGTTGAGCATGCTCACGATGTACTGGAAATTGATCAAAGCACGCGAGCAAGAGCACATCTTCAACAGGCAGCCGGCGAACATTCTGAGGAATCTTCTCGCTTGGGAGCCCGCGAGCTTTATAGGGTCAGCGGAGGAGGGGATCGCAGATGCTTGGCTGGATTGCATTGGATTGTTCAAGACTGAAGTTTCAGATGAGCCCTCTTCACCGGGCGTGAGCATTCGAGACGAGAGTGATTGGCGCCAGCGTGTTCGCGAGCTATTGAGCATGCGCGGCGACGCCGCACTAAGCGACAATATCAAAGAAAAGCTTAAGAGTATCTTTTCGATGGTTTCGCCATTCATCGGGGGAGAGAAAGAAAATATCGGAGACGTCGTGGTGATCGATGAACCACTTCCCGAGACTTCATCGCCGTATCGCATCAGCGCGGCGGTCCCGACGACGGCGCTGGATTCAGACGAAGAATTTGGAGTTACTCCCTATGAAGAGGACGACGAGCCGACGTCGAATGACCCCCAATGGTTGCGGCCGACGGACCAAAAGAAAACGCGGCCCAAACGCAAAGCTACCAAGGAGCTATTCGCATCGGTGAAGCGCAAATCCAACGAGGATGTCTCACCGTCGTCGACGAAGGGAGACACGGCAACGTCGTCGGCGTTCAAAATGCGCAAGCGCGAACCTACCACGAAAACGTACAACTTAGATCGTAGGAAAACCGTGGCGTCGATAGAATTATCGGAAACCGCCGTTACACGTGGACGGGTGAGTACGACGACGTCGGACCATCAGGTTGCCAAAGCGAAGGATTATCACGCGATAAATCAGCAACAGAGGCGAATCAGCAAAGAAACGACGACTGCAGTGATGGAGGTGCCACCACCTTCAGCGACCTCGAAGAAGTCAAAGCAGCGAGTCTCAACATCTAATGCATCACTGACGAGAGTGAAGAAGCACATGACTGTCCTACCCGCCGTCAACAGTGCCGAGCGTGCGCCGGCTCTTGTGCCAGTCTCCAATGTTAGCCGCCAGTTCAAGCCATCAAGCTCGCGCCGCTCTCCATATCGCGTAGAGACGCTCATCCGAAGCATTCTGTGCCTCAATAAAGAGCAGTTCAAAAGTGATACGGTGCGGGCGCGGCATGGGGATGTGACGCTACACGAGAAGGACAGTCACTTAAGCCGCGAAAGTCCGCCGAGGTCGTTCGCGAACGCTCACGAGTACAGAGAGCATTTCATTCCGCTCATTCTCGCCGAGTTGCGCGCGAACGTAGATCGTGCGCTCCAGACCTGCGATCGACTCTACAGCGATGACTTCACCGTGTCAAAGCTTCGGCAAGAAGACGTAGCCAATTCGACGAGTGTGTTTGAAACGTTTGAGCTGTCAAAGCCGCTCGCGTCACAAGCCAACTCTGACAATGCTCGTTCGGTATTCAAAACGGACGATCTGGTGATGATTGAAACCATTTCGTACGCATTCGAACAGCGAAACATGGATCTTCTTGAGGACGATGACCCGTTGAGCCCCGTGAAGGAACGGGCGACGCACTACGTGTTTGGTTGGGTGGAATCGGCGAAAAAGGATGCGTCGAACGAAACTGTCGTTATCAGAATGCACTTTGCCCCGAACTCCGGCGTGCGTATAACGTCAATGTCGCGCAAGCTTCACACCATGAAAACTCGCCTTAAGGTGACGCGAGTGTTCGAGCTCGCGACGACGCTTCGAGAGCTGCAAGCGCTCGACGTGAGCGAGCATTTTCTATCACGAATCAACAACAAAGTTTTGCAGCTCTCGTCGTTGTTCGACACCCTCGACGATGCCGATCAGTACATCGCTGCGCCGGCTTTAAGTGCGGTTGAGTCATCGCTAAATCCAATGCAGCGCCAAGCCGTGCTCGGTGCTTGCGCGCATGAGCACGCATCTAGTCGTGACTTGCCGGTGCTGATTCAAGGACCACCGGGAACTGGGAAGACGCACGTCATTGTGAGCTTGATAGCGGCGCTTTTGAACGGCGTCGACCAATATGGTCATCCCGTGCGGAAGAGAATTATATGTACGGCGCAAACGAATGCCGCGATTGATCATATCGTTGATCGGCTCGTTGATGGATCTTCGGTGCACGCGGAAGTACGAAAATGCCTTCGAGGCGTCGACGTCACTCGAATCGGTACGGATGAAAAAATCAAGTCTGGTTCAGCTTCGGAGAGATGTCACGTGCGCACGAAGCTCAAAGAATACGGTGTCGACGTAGAAGGTCGCGAAAACAACACGTACGCTCAAAACGCAGCGTATTACGAGAGCAAGGTTCGAGATGCGAAAGCGGAGAGAACTAAAGTCGAGGCGCAGATTCGACTCGAAGTCACGCGATTGCGAAATCGTCAAAAGTCTTTTAAGGATAGTGTCCCGGTGTATAGTCAGGCACTAGCCGATCTGGAAGCAAAGAAGGCTCAATTGTTCGCGATCCAAGACGCGGCGCACGCGAAATTGAAGGCGAAACTCGCCGAAGAGGGAAGAATTGAAGGCAGCGTTGTCGTGTCGACGCCTTTTGAGCGCGTCATCGACCGTTCAAATGTCGTGTGCGGGACGCTATCTTCCATGGCACAACTGGTTAAAAAGCCGTCAAACGCAGCACCGCGCGCTGCTGACTCGCGACCGTATTGCTCAGTTCAACCTTTTGACGTCGTCATCATCGATGAGGCGTCGCAAGCTGTCGAGCCGGCGGCGCTGATTCCGTTGCAGTGGATCAAGCCCGACGGCGTCATAATCATGGTCGGAGATTCGCAGCAGCTCGCACCGACTGTCATCTCCAGATCAGCGCAGCGAGCCTATTACGGATATAGTCTTTTTGAACGTCTGTCTGACTGTGGTGTACCCACTTTTACGCTTCGGGATCAATATCGCATGCATCCAGACATCGTCAAGTTTCCGAGTGAACGCTTTTACAGAGGTTTACTGCGCAGCGGCGCCGGCGCTCTTTACGAAGATCGCGTCGCGCCGTGGCACTCCTTCTCTAACTGCGGTCCGTATCAGTTCTTCAACGTTAAGGGTCAAATGAACCAAGATCGCTACGAGACTGGCGCGCGCTCCTTCTCCAATTCCGCCGAGGCAGAGTTCGCGTCGTATTGTTACAAGAAAATAGCCGTCTCGGCGCAACTCCACAAGAGTGAAGTGAAGGTTGGCATCATCACGCCCTACTTGGATCAAGTGCGACGTTTGCGCGATTTCGTGGAGCCATTGTTGAAGAAAGATGGCGCGCTTCGGACGTGGGCGCATGTGACGTACGGTACCGTTGATCAAGTGCAAGGACAAGAGTTCGACGCCGTGATCATCTCGTGCGTTCGCGCGTACCCCGAAGGCGACAAAGTCGCCCCCGATCCGCCGAATACGGATATCGGCTTTCTCAGAGACGAGCGACGATTAAACGTGGCGCTCACGCGGGGTCGATATTCGACGTGGATCGTGGGTTACGCCGAGGTGCTCAAACGCGAGGCCGTGTGGCTGGATTTAATCGAGAACGCCAAAACGCGAAACGTGTTCGTGGAGCACGTAAAGCAAGCGCCGTATGATGAAGTCTTTACCGCAGTTCCCGTGTCGGCGACATCATCGCGCGGTGGCGATGGTCGCGCGCATCCGATTGTTCGTCACCCCGGCGTCGTTATTCAGACGAAGAACGATCCCCGTCGCAAGGCGAAATCTGAAGCGCTCGCGAAACGCGTCGTCGACGAGTTGGCGATGTTAGACGATGAACCATCACCACTTCGCAAACCATCGCCTGCGGCAAAGCATGTCGCGCGCCGATCGCCGGTCGCTGGTCGAGCGCAACAGAGGAAGCAGGAACGGAACCGACACGTCGCCGAGGCGAAGAAGGCGCCGGCGTCTTTCGTTCCGGCGGACGAATTGAGCGATTGATTTAGCGCAAGCCCCCCCCCTAAATAGCGCAGCACAATTGAAATGAATGAATTACATTAGTAGCATCAAAGCAGCGAATCGAAACCCACGCCCGTGAGCTCGGCGGAGCGATCCCACAACCAACGAGCGTCGTCCACGTCCAAGCAGTTCTTCGCCGGCGTCTTCTCCGCGCAGTCGCTGTAGTACTTCCCCCGCGCCTCTCCCCGCGCGATCTCTCGAGCCAAAAACACGCTCGTCGCCGCGCCTTGTTCCGTCGTCTTCAAAAAATTCAATCTGATGAAATCGTACAGCTTCGTCTGCCACCACTTGATTTCTTCATCCGGCGGTTGGAGATATCGACCCAACTCGCTGTCGACGGCGCCCGGGTGCAACGCCGACGCCGTGACGTTCCCGAGTCCCGCCCTTTCGCACCTTCGCGCGAGCTCGAACGCAAACAACACGTTCGCGAGCTTCGACTGTCCGTACTGTCCCCACGCGCTGTAATTCTTTTCCCCGAACAAATCCTCCCGCGCCAAGCCTTTCCCCGCGATTCTGTGCGCCTCGCTCGACACGCAAATCACCCGCGCGTCCTCGCTCTTCGCCAGCGCCGGCATCAGCCCCGCCGTGAGCGCGTGATGTCCCAAGTGATTCACGCCGACTTGCAATTCAAATCCATCGCGCGTGCGCTCGAGTTTCGGCACCGCCATGACGCCCGCGTTATTCACCAGGCAATCCAACCCGTCGTCGCCCTCGTCGTCCAGGTACGACGCCGCGAAGTCCCGCGCGCTGGCGACGCTCGCCAGATCGAGCTCTCGAAACACCAGCGCGCACGTCGACGCCGCGCCGTCGCGCGCGAGCGCGTCGATCGCGCGTCGCGCCTTGCTCGCGTCTCGACACGCGAGCGTAATCTTCGAGTACTCGCACGACGCCCGCAGCGCGCGCACCGTCGCGAGCCCGATCCCGGTGTTCGCGCCCGTCACGACGCACGTCTTGCGCGACGCGCCGTCGGCGTCGCGCGACGCCGCGACGCGCGCGGACGCTCGAGGCATCATCGTCGTCGGCATCGCCGTCCGCGGAGTGCCGTCGCCATCGCGACGCGCGCGGATGACGCTCGACGCGCGACTCGACGACGTCGAGCGCGAGCTCGTGCGCGTCGCCAAGGCGCTCGTGCGCCGCGCGATCGATCGCGACGCGCGCGTCCGCGCCGGTGATTCGAACGACGCCGACGACGTCCCGCTCGACGACGTCGTCGCGACGCTGCGCGCGATCGACGACGACCTGCGAGCGCTGCGCGCGGCGATCTGCGACGCTCGGTCGAGCGCGTTCGCCGACGGCGCGCGCGCGAGGGCGGCGCTGCTGACGCGACACGGCGAGGCGACGGCGCGCGCGCGCGCGCTCGAGGAGGACGCGCGACGCGACGCGCGAGGCGAACGCACGACGAGCGCGGTGCCGAGCGCGCGCTCGGCCGGGGCGACGACGACGACGACGACGACGACGACGGTGTGGGAGACGATGGGACGCGCGCTGCGAGGATTGGTGCGCGGCGCGGGCGACGCGGGCGTCGCGGACGACGCGAGCGGGACGCGAGGCGCGAGGCGGTTCACGCGGGAACAGCGCGAGCGAGAGAAAATGAGCGGGGTGACGACGACGCGCGTCGGCGCGACGCGAGGGGACGATGGTGAGGCGGAGGGCGACGGCGCGGCGCGAGGGACGTGGTTCGCGGGCGCGGCGGAGAGTTTGGCGCGCGTGGGGTCGACGGCGACGGAGACGAACGCGAACGCGGCGCCGAGCGCGAGCGCGAGCGAAGACGTCGCGCGCGACGAACTTTTCGAGCGTCGCGCTTCGTCGGAGGCGCGCTCGGCGCCCACGGCGGCGGCGGGCGAGCGCGCGAGGCGCGTCGACGCGATGCGCGGCGCCGACCGGCTCGACGCGTCGTCGGACGTCTTGTCCAAGTGCGCCGACGTCCTCGCGGAGACGCAAGACGTCGGCGCGTCCGTGCTCGAGACGCTCGCCGCGCAGCGCGAGTCGTTGATTCGCAGCGGCGCCGCCGCGCGCGGGGCGAAGAAGAAGATGGACGAGAACCTCAAAATCGTCAAGGGTATGAATTCGTGGACGAGACTGGGACGGTAGCGCCGCGCCGAGCGCCGAGCGCCGAGCGTCGCGAGTTGTAATCTAGTCATCCACGGTCCCGCGCGGGCGCGCCCTTCAGACGATCTCGCGAACGATCTCGCGAACGACCGCCGTCTCGCCGAAAACCTCCCGCGCGACGCGGGCGCGCGTTTGAGAGCGTCGCGCTTCGACGCCGCCGCGATCGCCGCGGCGTCGCGTCGGACCGAGACGAGACGCGCGCGTCACTCCGCGACGCGCGACTCGACGATTCCGAGCGACCGCGCGCGACGGGAAAAGGACGACGCGAGAGCGCGTGCCGCGACGCGACGCGCGGTCGGCGCGGGCGAAGGACGAGGACGACGGCGCGACGCCGCGTCGAAAAAATCTGGGCACCTCCGAGAACGACGAGATGCGAAGAACGACGAGAAAACGACGCGAACGGCGCGAAAAGAACGACGAGAAAAGAACGAATGGCTGCGAGAATGGTTGCGATACGTGCTTTTATGCCGCTTCGAATGGACATTTGGAGTGTTTGTTGAAGTACGCGCACGAGCACGGGTGTCCTTGGGACGAGAGGACGTGCTGGAGTGCCGCCGAGAAGGGACATTTGGAGTGTTTGAAGTACGCGTGCGCTCACGGATTTCCTTGGGACGAGAAGACGTGCTCATCTGCCGCCAAGAATGGACATTTGGAGTGTTTGAAGTACGCGCACGAGCGCGGGTGTCCTTGGGACGAGTGGACGTGCTTTTATGCCGCTTCGAATGGACATTTGGAGTGTTTGAAGTACGCGCACGAGCACGGGTGTCCTTGGAGCGAGTTGACGTGCCAGCGTGCCGCCGAGAAGGGACATTTGGAGTGTTTGAAGTACGCGTGCGCTCACGGATTTCCTTGGGACGAGAAGACGTGCTCATCTGCCGCCAAGAATGGACATTTGGAGTGTTTGAAGTACGCGCGCGAGCAAGGGTGTCCTTGGGACGAGCGGACGTGCTTTTATGCCGCTTCGAATGGACATTTGGAGTGTTTGAAGTACGCGCACGAGCACGGGTGTCCTTGGAGCGAGTTGACGTGCCAGCGTGCCGCCGAGAAGGGACATTTGGAGTGTTTGAAGTACGCGTGCGCTCACGGATTTCCGGGTTCAGATCCTTACGCCACGGCGCTGGACGAAGTCTGTATACCAGACGCCGACAAGCGACTCGGCGTCGAAGTCGCGCTCATGTTTCATCGAGCGAACGGTGGCGACATCTCCATGCGAGAATTCCTGCCGGTATGGAAAGAGCACGGAGAGCTTTATCGCGAGGCGCACTTGAGAGTTGCTCGAGAGCTAGCACCGACGTTATGCGCTATAACGTAATTACAGCGCGTCGCGCCGTCTATGCGCTAATTTCTCATCGCGGCGAATCTGCTTTGATGGCCACGCCGACGTCTACGGACGCGCGAATGACTTCGCCGCGGCGCTCGCCGTTGACGCGCTCGTCCTGCCATTCCAACATCGCCGCTACGTTATCGAAACACCCCATGACGTACTGGTCCATGCGCAAGTGATTGGCGTGCGTCGCCGAAAACGGAATCTCGCACTCCGTCGCCGCGCCTTCGATTCCGAGCAACGCGAACGACACGCACGCGACGGCGGCGATCGTTCCCCACCCCCACCGACCTACGAACACGAACGGCATAGATATCAAATACGCGAATAAAAACGTGCGCAAATGAATGACGTAAATTTCCGGAATCTTCGTCGCTCGCAACCGCTCCAGCGCGCCCACTTGCGACGCCAAAAAATCCACTCTCTTATTCAACTCGTATCGCAACGCCGCCGCGTCCGCGTCGCGTCCTCGACCCTCAAAACACCGTTTCACCGCGCGTCGACACATGGACAAGCAAAACAACGGCGGGTGCTTCGATCGCGACACCGCCACGCGATCTTCGTCGGACAAAATTCCCGCCACTTCGTCGCGTTCGATTTCGCGAGCGCCTCGCAGGTGACATTTGCTCGCGCTCGCGAACGCGCACGCCCACGCCGCGCCGTCGTCCACCGCGGCCCTCCCGCGGTCGTCATCGCCGCCGTACATCAGCAGCACGTCCACGAACGCTCGTACGCCCGCGACGATCCCCCCGAACGCGGCTCTGCCATCGTACCATCGGACCGCCGCGCGCGCCAGCCGAAACACCAACAAAAATCCCATCGCCGAAAACGTCAGCGCGTACGCCCCGTCGAACGCGCCTTGGTCCGCGCGCGCCGCGGACGTCGCCGCGCGCTCGTGTATCACCGTCCACGCGATCGACACGGCGTTGACGACGGCGAACGGCGCGGCGAACGCGCGCACGCCGCGCCGGTCGATGGATGTCGCGAACACGGATGCGAAGAAATTCGACGAATCGTACTCCGGTTGCGCGCGCGCGCCCGCTTGGAGCGCCGCGCGACGCGCCGCGGTGTTGTCCGCGTCGCGCATCGTCGCGCCGAGCCGCGTCGACGCCGCCATCGCGCGCGAATCGACGCGTAGTCGACGTCGCGGAGTAACGAACTCGCGCGCGCGTCACTTGTAGACGCGATGTTCGGCGCGAGCGCGTTCATCGAGCGCCGCGTGCGCCGCGCGCGGTTCGACCAGGCGCTGATCGACGACGAGCACCCGACGCCGGGTGCGCGCGCGACGCGACGCGCGCGAAATCGACGCGAATCTCGACGACGCGAATCTCGAATCATCCGACGACGACAAAGAATCTCGACGACTGACGCGACGACGGCGCGCTCGCGAACACCCCAGCGTACGCGACGGCGCAGCTCGCGGAGATGGCGTCGGCGCTGACCGGAGACGACGCGCGGGACGCGTGCGAACACCTGACGCGACGCGCCGAGCACGCGTCGCCGTACGTGCAGCGAAAGGCGCTGCGACTGATCGCGAAGTGCTGCGAGGGAGGCGAGCGGCGCTCGACGACGTTCGCGAGGGAGATGGCGAAATTGTCGAGCCGCGTGCGGGCGCTGCAGACGGCGACGGGGGCGCCGCATCCGACGAAGGGAGACGCGCCGCGCGCGGCGGTGCGAGACGCGGCGAAGGAGTGCATGGCGGCGATTTTCGGGAGCGAACGCGACGCGGGGAGCGACGCGGGGACGAGGACGGTGGGAGGGCGCGCGATGGAAGGGTTCGGGGATGGACGCGACGCGCGGGCGGTGGAGAGCGGCGCGGCGGACGCGTATCGAACGACGCCGCCGAGGACGACGAAGCCGGGAACGTTGGACGCCCCGTTGGGGGACGCGCTCAAGTCCACGCCGAAGCTGCGCGTCGAGGCGAGTGAGGCGAAATGGAAACCACTTCGACCGCCGTCGCCGGTGAAGAAAGCGGCGGCGGCATCGACGAGCGGCGTGGGGGATTTGCTTTCGGACTTCGCGTCGGCGACGCCGGCGCGAGCCGAGACAACGGCGCAGACGAGCGCGATGACGTCGAGAACGAGCGAGGCGTTCGTTTTAGACGGCTCCGAGGAGAAGCGCGCGATAGATAAGCTTTGCACGCCGAGCGGCGTAAGATTGGTGCCCGCGGAAGCCGACGTCGAAGATTTCTTGCGAACGGGATCGAGATTGAACGCTCAAGGCGTCGTCATCGCGCTTTCGGAGCGTTTGCTGACGTACGCTAGCGGCGAAGAAGGCTGGCGCGGCGCGTATCGCGCGGTGAACGTCCTCGAACGCGCCGCGTCGACGAGTTCGCATCGTTGGCTCGCCGATGTCTTCGCGAACTCGTCGGCGATGGATTTGCTCGATGCCGTCGCGAACGACGCGTCGACGCACGCGCAGTTGAAGCACAAGGCCAAAGCGTGCGCGGAGGCACTTCGACGCGGCGCGACGTCCGGCGCGGCGCCCGGCGCGGCGCCCGGCGCGGCGCCCGCGGCGACGACGGATTTACTCGCCCAGCTCGGCGACCTCTCCGTCGCGTCGCCGCCGACGGCGCCGCCGACCGCGTTCGTCGACCCGCTCGCCGGTCTCACGACCGACTTCGCGTCCGCGCCGCCGTCCTCGTACGTCCCACCGACCGCACCGATGCGCGGTCCCGGGCTCGAGGCGCTCCGCGACGTCTCCCCGACGACGGACGCGACGCGCCTCTCGCAAACCAAAGCCTTCGATTTCGTCGGCGACTTGCTCAAATGACCCGGTCGCCTCGTCTCGCGCGCTCGTTCGACGCCTTCGACGGTTGATTTGTTTTTTCAATTACAGTACACCTCCGCTCGCTAAAACGCCGCGCTCCGCGCGCTTCTCTCTCAGTTTCCTTCGCCTCGCCGCTCAAACGTCCCCAACCGCGGATACTTGCTCTCAAACTTCGCGCGCCACTCCCCCAGCGTCTTCAACTCCTCCTCCGTCAGCCCGCGCGCGCCGAGCGCCTCGTCCGCGTCCGACACGTTGATCTTCATCGTCGCCAGCGCCCGCGTCGCGTCGCGTCCGTTCAGCGCGGCGTACGGTCCACCGACGCCGTAGAAATCTTTCCCGAGCGTCGCGTCGAACACGACGCCGTCGCACGCGAACGCGCACAGCGCGCCGTTCGAGCGCTCGACGAGCGCGCGGAGCGTCGCGGGCGTGAACGTCGTCGCCGCGTCGCCGTCGCCGTCGCGCGTCGCCATGCCGCGACGCGCGCGTCGTCAGATGGCGCCGATGGCGACGCCGACGCGCGCGGCGGCGACGCCGCGCGTCGCGCGCGGACCCTCGCGCGCGCCGACGCGCCGCGCCATGGTCGCGGGCGTCGCGCTCGTCGCGACGCGCGCGCGAGACGACGCCGACGACGCGCGCGCGCGCGCGGCGACGACGACGGACGACGCGCGAAGACGCGCGGAAGAAACCATGGCGACGCTGCGCGAGGACGTCGCGACGCGGCAGTACTTCGTCACGGGCGAGCTCACGGAGGCCATCTTCGCGCGCGACTGTCGGTTCGTCGATCCGACGACGGACGTGCGAGGGCTCGAGCGGTACCTGCGCGCGGTGCGCGCGCTGTTCGACGAGCGACGGTCGAGCGCGCGGTTGATCGGAGACTTGCGGTTGGTGGACGCGACGACGATCGAGGGGGATTACAGGGCGGAGGGATACCTGAAACTGCCTTGGAATCCGCGCGTGCCGCCGTACGAGGGACACATCACGTGGAAGTTGAGACCGAACGACGGGAGCGCGGACGCGGGGCTCATCGTGGAGCAGAGACAGACGTGGTCGATCTCGGGAGGGGAGGCGCTGCGAGAGACGTTCACGCCGGGGAGGTGATGGGGCCGAGCGATGCGGGGAGCGGGGAGGCGACGCGCGACGCGTGTAGAATGAAGTGTAAAATAACGAGCGACGCGCGAGACGACGTCGCGGCGAAAACACGTTAAGGAACGCGCGAGACGACGTCGCAGCGGGCGCGACGGGAACGAATCGAATGATTTTCTCCTTGGCTCGAGTATTAACAAACTAGTGTACTGGTACGACGCTTAGACGATGAGCGCGGCGGTGTGCAATTTTTCCGCGAGCGTGAGCTGCGTCCTCGTCAAATTCGTCAAGTACCGCACCATCATCACATCCTCGGCGCTGTCTCCGAACACCTTGTCGAACTGCGCCTTCGTGAGCTGCGGGACACCGGCGAGCGCGGCGGAGAGCGCGCGACCGACTTCGGCGTCGCCCTGGCGTTCGCCGCGCACCACCGCGTCGACGTACGCCTGCGCGTCCGTCAACAGCTTACCCAATTTACCCATAGTCTGCGCCAGCCCAGCGACGTCGTCGTCGTCTTTCGCCGAGCTCGCGGATCGAAGCGCTTCGACGCCCAACTTTGTGGCTTGCTGAAGATCCACCTCGCACTCGATTTCGCTAAACCACACGCCCGCCGATCGGCTCTCGCCGCTCTCCCGATCCGTCGTCGCCAGCACCGTGTCCCCGACGCTCGCGCTGAGCATCTCCCCGCCGTTTCCAGCACCGGTGAAGTCCGCATCTAACATCACGTGCACGGGCGTCCCATTCAGCGCTTCCTTGGCGAAGAATTCGTGCACGAGCGCTCGCGCCTCCGGCGTCACGCTCCCCGCGCTAAACCACCCGACCACGCGTTCCTCCGGGTTCACCCTCGCGTGCAATCCGAGCATGGTCTTATGAAATTCAACGTCCACGAACATTTCCCCATCGCGATCGTGGCACGGAATCGCGTACGACGTGCGCGCGACGACGACGACGCGACCGTCCGCCGTCGTCGTCGCCGTCCCGAGCACCGCGCCGATCACCTTGTCCACCGCCTCACCGCGTCGCACGTAGCTGTTCGTTCGCGCAGCGTCGACGACCGTCAGTCACATCGCTCTCGCGCGCGTCATCGCGTCCGCGCGCGTCGCGCGACGTCGCTTTCGCGTCGTTTTCACGTTCGCCGCAATTTTTAGGTTCGTCACGTCGTGACGTTTCGTCGCCGCGCGTTCGCGCGCGCGCGTACCTGTCGCACACGTTCAACACCACGGACGGGGTGACGCTGATCTTTGAGATCGTGCCTGGGGCGCTGAGGGAGGGCATCGTGCGAAGACGGCGCGCGCTCGAGAGTGGCGGGCGCGACGACGCTTAGGGTCCAGAACGCGAGCGCGACTCGGCGGGCGCGACGAAATCGAGACGCGAGCGACGCGAGACGGGCACGATTCGGTCGTGAGCATATCTTACAATTATTGTCGAAATACGGGGAGCTAGATCACGCCTCGAGGCGGCGCATTTTGGCTGCGCTCTTCACCGCGAGCTTCTCGACGGCGTTCGTGAGCGACGTGGCTTGAAGCTTTGGGTCGAAGTGTTGGTCGTATTCCGCGGGATCGATACCGAACGCGTCGCACAGCGCCATCTTACCTTTTTTCAGGCGTTCGCGGAGCAAGTGCTCGAGGTCGCTGCGCTCGACTTGACTGAGTCGTGACGCGACGCCGCTTCTCGCGCCTTTGGCGGTGAAGCCCGCCGTCAAGCCGTACGCCGGGTGATCTTCCGTCACCGCGGGGACGTCCATCCTGTACTTTGACGCCGCGGTAATCTTTCCAGACGCGGTGAGTCTGCTCGTTTTATCCGCAGCAGACACGGATTTCGGACGTCCGCGCGTCGCGGCGACGGCTGTCTTCTTCGTCGTGCCCATGGAATCCAAAGCGGCGGCGGCGAGCGAGGCGAGTGGGTCGTCTTCAACTTCGGCACCCTTACGCTTACGTCCGCGCTTGGATGGTCCAGGAGGACGACCTCGTCGTTTTTGCACCGACATGGTGATCTTTTCGTATTCGTCGTCGCTCAACGCCTCTCCCAACTTACCACCTTTGCGCCTGCTCGCTGGACTGAGAAACGCCTCCGCACCGTCTAAGTCATCAGTTTTTCTCGCTGGTCGCGCCGGAGACCACGTGCCTCGCACCGCGGTTAGCACCTTGTCCACCTTGACGAATTCATTGGCGTTTGCCGAACCTTTCCGCACCATGACGTTGGACGACGGCGCGCCGCCGTCGCCGCCTTCGTCCTTCACAATGTTCGGTATCGCCGCACCGGCGTCGCTCGGCGTGTTGCTCAGCAGTTGCGGTGCACTTTGCAACGGAGTTCCATCGCTGTTGTTCGTCGGTGTGATTCTATCCGGAGTCGTCGCGCCGCTCGCCGATTTCGCCCCTCGCGACGCCGGCGTCGAAGCGCCGGCGTCCGCATCGGTAGTCACATCTTCGTCTTCGTTGTCGAACCCATCGTCCGACGAGCCTTCGTCGTCGTCATCTCCATTTTCTGATCCCATAGCGAGCTCGTGCGCGAGGTCCAACAGCGTGCCGCTCGCACCGTTCGGTTCTTCTCCGTACCCGCCTCGAGCGCGCGCCTGAAGCTCGCGAACGGCTTGCGCCGCGGCGACGGCTCGAATCCGCGACGCATCGCTTCGATTTCTTCGCGCCTTGTGGTTAGCCTTCGAATACGCCTGCTGCAATTTCTTTGTGGTGTCGTCCAAATCCAACACCGCGCATTCCTCCATCCTGCGTTTTTGATCTTCGAGCTCCTCCACCGATTTGACGAGAAGTTTATTCTGATCGCCTGGCGAAATTCCAGCTTGCACGTTCGTGATGAGGCGATCGAGCGATTTCATCTTGCGGAACGGCCAACGCGCGATGCCGTATTTGCGACACTGGCGCTTCAAAACCGTCAAACCGACGCCGAGCTTTCGGCACGCAGCCTCGGATGGAAGATGAAAGCAACTCGAAAGCTCCTCTTGCGAAATCTCCGACGCGCTCCGAAACTGTCGCACGCGCCGGTTCTCTCGCGACTGATTCGGCGGTTTCTCTTTCTTTGGTTTCCCTTTTTTCGGATCCTTGCCCGCGCTTTCGCCCGCAACCTTTCGCAGGTGCGCGTTCTTCGCCAACGCGTGCGACACGACAGCCTTCATCGTCAACTCCGCGTCCATCGTCGGTCTCGCCGCGATCGCGGCCGATATCGACATCCCATGCACGACCCCCTTACCGTTCCCGTCATCCTTTCCCATCGCGTTCGCGTCCTCATCTCGCCCTCCCGTCTCCATCGCGTCCTCGCTCGCCGTCGTCTCGCTTCGCTCGTTCGCGTCCCCGCGCGCCTCGCGCCTACTCGTCGTCCCGTCGTTCGCGTCTCCGCGCCCTCTCGCCCGCTCGATCGTCTCCATCGTCGCCCGCCCGCGTCTCCACGCCTCCTCCGTCCGCGCGCCTTCGCGATCGTCGCCTTCGACGACCGCGTCGCTCGCCGCCGCCGCGTCCCGCGCGCCGGGTCACCAAAACGTCACCAAGACGAACCGCCGCGATCCGCGCGATCGCCTCTTCCGCCCCGACGATCGCCGACGCGCGCCCGTTCGCGCGCGCCCGCGCGCGCGACCGACGCGAGAATACGCGACGCGCACCGCTCGCGCGCTCGCGACGCCCGCGTCCGTCGCGCGTCGACGCGCGACCGCGATCGCGACGACGATTCTCGTCCAGGGTCCGCGCGCGCGGTGCGGCGCGCGGCGCGTTCGCGGCGCGCGTCGCGCCCGCGCGACCGCGTTCTCGCGCTTCCGACGCGCGAAAACGAACGCACAAAAGTGCGCGCGAAGATCGCGAGCGCGAGCGCGCGCGTCGACCGTCGCGGTGTGCGTCGACGCGCGCGCGCGACGCGTCGATCGGCGCCGGATCGTCGCACCGCGCGCGCGGCACCCCGGGCGTCGCTCTTGGCGTTCAGCGCGCGCGATATACGCGCGAGCGGGACGCGATCGCATCCTTCGAGTTATTGGTTCCGGACTCGTCGCGAGTGGGGGGTCGGCGCGCCATTTTTTGTCGGTTCGGTTCCGATCGCGCGCGCGATCGCGCGACGAACCTCGGCGCGAGGTTGACGCGCGCGCGGCGAAACCGGGCGCGAGGTTGGCGCGCGCGCGGCGGCGGTGGATCGCGAAGCACGCGCGCGCGCGGCGGCGCATCGCGGCGCGCGGAACGGCGCGCGCGCGCGGCGCGCGATGCGGCGGTGCGCGACGCGCGCGGAGGGGTTCGCGCGCGGACTCGCGCGCGCGGTCGCGGACGACGGCGCGCGCGGCGCGCGAGGCGGCGGCGCGCGCGGGACGACGACGAGGACGACGACGACGACGACGACGACGACGAGGGAGGACGCGACGGCGAGCGCGACGACGACGAGCGCGACGACGACGTTCGAGGAACGCGCGCGCGCGCGGTCGAGGCGGAGCGAGGCGAAGCGGCGGCTGCGGACGTACAGATTCGCCGAGGCGGAGGCGAGCGAGGGCGCGCGCGCGAGGCGAAACGGAAACGCGCGGACGCACGTGGGGGGGTATTTCGATGGGTTCGAGATTCGTGGACGGAAGAAGGAGAGCGCGTTTGATGATGGACGCGACGCGCGACGGGAGACGGCGCGGGAAGGGGCGCGGTTGTTTCGAAGGTTCGCGCGAGAGCGAGGCGGCGGCGGCGGTTTCGCGGACTCGAGGCTTCGCGACGACGGCGACGAGGCGTTCTTTCGCGCGTATTTCGGCTCGCGGGAGGGTGGTGGAGACCGCGCGCGGGTGGATGCGAATGGGTTCTACGCGCGCGCCGGGTGCGAGCACTGCGAGGCGCTCGGGTTGAAGTCGAGCGAGTTCGTCACGCCCGAGGCGTTGAAGACGGCGCTTCGCGAGCAGGCTTTGAAATGGCATCCGGATAGACACGACGACGAAAAGAAACCGATCGCGGAAGCGAAGTTTAAGCGCGTGTACGATGCGTACGAGTATTTAGCCGAGCGCGCGGGCGCGCGATCGTCGGAGTAGAAGAGAATTATTAGCGCAGTAGGAAACGTAGCCTTCTAGAAACGCTCGCGTCTTTCATGACAACCGACGAAAAATCACATCATCGTGCAGCACTGATTCTGCTTCTTCGCCTGTTTGTAAAACATCTGACTCGCCAGCGATAGATCCGTGCTCTTATCCACCAAATTATCCAACTTTTCCCCTCTCGCCAACACGCTATCGATGGTTTTGTGCAACACCACCTTGGTGTCGTCCAACTCTCTCTGAATCTTCAAAATCTTATCCGCCGCGCTCGGGTCTTGATACTTCACCAGCATTTCCTCCAGCATCTCACTCGCGCGTCCTCCCTCGGGTTTATCCTCGCGCACCGCGCGCCACGCCTCGTTCGCGCCTTCGCCGTTCGCGCTCTCGTACTCGTCCATCATCTTGCCCAGCACGCAAAACGCGCTTCTGCTCGGATATTCCTCATCCATCACCGCCACGGCGACCAGGCCCGACTTATTCGACACGTGCACCATGTACGCGTCCTGCTGCACGCTCTGTCGCGCGCCCAGAGGCGTGCGTTTCGCGACGGTTCGAGAGATAAAGATCAACATTTCGCGCACCGAGGCGCGCTGGAAGAATCCAAATTCAGCGACGTCCGTGGCGCCGCCGAGGAAGCTAGGATCGTCGTCGGCGCCGTTAGATTTCCATAGCGTTAACGCGGTGACTTTCATGTCGCGATGACGCGACGCGAGGCGCGACGCGAGGCGCGACGTGAGGAAGATGAGAGACGGACGAGGCGAGATCTTCTCGGCTCGAGGCGACGGCGACGGCGCGAAACGAGCGAGCGAGCGAACGGCGTGGCTACGGATTCGGCTAAGTCTCACGACAAACAATACGAACGAATAATCACGAAATCGCGGCTCGCGAGGGAGACGCGGCGTCGCGCGGTCAGGACGCGGCGTCGTTCCAGGAAGCGACGCGGGCGGCGTAGAGGCTCAAGCCGCGCTCCCAGTCGTCGACGCGCAAACCTCTGGGCGTTCGCACGACCACCGGACCGAGACCGGTGTCCTCGCACACGCACCCGCGCTCGACGGCGGCGCAGTGGTCACCCCAGTTACAGTCGTCGAAGAACAGCATGCGCGAGTACGCGACGCCCGTCTCGCGTCGTAAAATCGGAAAGTGCGTCCGCGCCTTGTCCGGCGACAGCGGCGGCGTTCGACCGATTTGCAAATTTCCCTCGAATCCCTCGGGCCAACCTTTGGCGAAGACCTGCCGGACGGTCACGCCTGGAAACACCTCCAAGACGTCCAACGCGCTGCGTCCGATTCGCACGGCGAGCGGCGTGTCCGCGCTCGACGCCGCCGCCGCGCGCGTCTCGAGCGTCCCGAGCCAAATCTGTTGAAACGCCCGCAGCGCGCCGGGATGCAGCGCGATCGGCGTGTTTCCGCTCATCGCGGCCACGACGCCTTCGCCGCAGTCGGGACCGAGCGAGCCGCGGCGCGAGCGCGTCGGGTCGACGATTTCTCGCAGCTCGAACATCTCTTTGTCCCACGTGCAGGCGTCCAAGTCGAAGACGGTGAGCTCGGGATGCGGCGACGCGCGCGGGGCGACGGCGGTGGGCATCGCTCGCGCGCGCGAACGAACGCGGGTCGGGGCGAGGACGACGGCGCGGATCCGCGGCGTCGCGCGGGACATCGCGGCGCGCCGCGGCGCGCTCTGGGGACGGTTGCTCTCGCGGCGCGAATCATTTACACTTAAATACTGGTACAGGGCCGTCAAAGTTCGTCGTAAAAGGCGCGCTCTTCGGCCGTCATCGGACCGCGCTGCTGGACGACGCGACGACCGACGCGGCGACCGGCGGAGCCGGAGTCGCGACCGGTGCCGCGACCGACGTCGCGAGTGGGCGACGACGGGCGCGAGCTCTTCCAAAACTCATCGTTCACGCTCATCTCGCGGCCGATTTCTTTCGCGCTGACGTTTTTTTCGGCGCGGACGATCGAGGCGCCGAGTTCGAGCGAGGACGCCGGTCGCTCGTTCGCCGCGGCTTCGAGGTGGGAGTGCGCGTACGACGTCACCACGACGGCGAGAAGGATGAACGAGATCGAGTACCACAGCCAGGGCGATTGGCTGTGAACGCTCACGGCGGCGTTAAACGTAGCGCCCGCGACGGACTTTTTCGGCGCGGGAGCTGATTCGTCGTTTGCGTCTTCGCTCAAGCCTTGAAACGGCGCCGCCTCCGGGGCCTCGTCCTCTTTGTCTCCGTGGTCGTCGTCGTCGCCGTCCTCCTTCGCCTGATTTTCATCGTCATCGGCGTCGACGCGCGTCTTCGCCGTCTCGTTTTCCTCCGCCGCCGCTAGTTCTGCGTTTTTCTTCCGCAACGCCGCGTTCTCCGCCTTCAACTGTTCCGCGCGAAGCGCCGCGTTTTCCTCCTCTAATTTTTTAATCAGCGCCGCCTGCTTCGCCGCGTCGTCCTCCTCCTTCGTCTCAGACTTCGCCTTCGGCGTCGACGCATCGTTCGAACTCGAACTTTCCCTCCCATCGGATTCCGACGCGTCCTCACCGTCTCCCACCGACGCGCCTTCGCTCTCGTCGTCCTTCGCCTCGCTCGCCGCCTCCGCGGCTTCGCCGAGCGCCCGCAACGCCTCCCCCAACTCCCCCACGCCCCTCGCCGACGCCGTCGCGTTCACGAAATCCTCGAGGATATCATCCAGTATGTCCAGCGCCTGTCCGTACTCCCCTCTCGCGCTCGCCCGCATCGCCGCCTCCGCCGCCGTCGCGTTCGCGTTCGCCGCCTCGGTTTCCAACGCCGCGAGCGCCGCCGCGAACCCCTCCTCCGCCCGCGCGCTCGCGATTCCCCCCACCGTGGCGTTCACCAGCGCGCGCACCGATCGCATCAACTCTTGCGCGCGCTCGATCGTCATCTCCGTCGTCGCGTCGCGCGTCGTCGTCGCGTTCGTCGCGTTCGTGTCGACGATTGGCGACGCGCGCGCGACGCCGACGCGTCCGAACGCGCACGCGGTGAGCGCGCACAGCGCGCACAGCGCGCGCGGTGCGGTCACGATCGACGCGCGCGCGCGCGTCGCGCGCCGTTCGCGCGGCATCGCGCGCGGCGACGGGTTGTGGGGCTGGATCGGTTTGGTGTTGCTCGTTCGTCGCGCGGCGCGCGATTCGCGGTGAAACGACGATGCGATAACAATCTACACGTTCTTTTTGTAATCGCCCATGAAGTGGGCGAAGCGAGAGATGAGGGTGGCGAAGAAACCGTAGTCGAGGAGCTTGAGGAGCATGCGAAAGCCGACGGCGACGGCGCCGACGTCGTGCCACAACACGCGACCGATCGGGCGGAACATCTCCGTCGGCAGCTCTTCGGGCTTCACCGCGAACTTCATGAAAAAGTTCAACGAATCCAACTTGTGGGCGTTGTCGTAGAAACGGGACGCCACCGGCGACGGATGCACCGCGCAGACGTCGACGCCGCGAGATTTCAACTCGACGCCGATGTTCGCCGCGAAGGAGGATACGTACGCCTTCGTCGCGCCGTAGAGCGCCGAAAACGGCGTCGGTTGACACGCCGCCGCGCTCGACGTGAACACCACGCACCCTCGCAGTTTCTTCTCCAGCATTCTCGTCACGAAGACGTGCGTGATTCGCATCGCGCTCGTCGCGTTGCACTCGTGATTCGCGTTCAACTTTTCCAACGGTTGCTTATCGAAAAACCCCGTCAGCATGAACCCCGCGTTGTTGAACACGCACTGCACGTCCACGTCCTCCATCGCGCGCGCGATGACGTCCACGTACCCTCCCGAGCGATCCCCGAGGTTCACCGCGATGGCCCGCACCTCGCGCTTCGCCCCGTGTCGCTCCCGCAGCGCCTTCGTCGTCTCCACCAGCGCCTCGTCGTCCAGCGCCGCGATCGCGACGTTCAGCCCTTGATCCAACAGCGCCTCCGCGAGCGATCGTCCGATCCCCGTCGACCCGCCCGTGACGAGCGCCCACGTCGCGCCGTACTTTTTCCTTAAATTTTGCGCCGGCATCATCTGCACGAACAGTTTCGGCATCGCGTACGTCCCGAGCGCGACGAGGCCGTACAGCGCCAAGACTTGCGTCGCGATCGCGTCGACGAAGGTGTCGCGCAGCATCGCGCGTACGTACGGCACCGGAAGCGCCCACAGCACGCCCA
>Ga0181595_10000377_pt1 | contig 49135 bp, 48 predicted proteins | sample 041ome_7_FD_145604 | JGI IMG/M metagenome (GOLD analysis project Ga0181595, IMG submission 145604) | Coastal salt marsh microbial communities from the Groves Creek Marsh, Skidaway Island, Georgia - 041401AS metaG (spades assembly) | ecosystem: Environmental > Aquatic > Marine > Intertidal zone... | reverse complement strand
GATGTTGGTTGACCCCCAGAGATCAGCTTTAACTGAGCAACTAAACTTGGAACGGGTTTAGAAAAGGTTAAGCTCCCCGGCACCTATCTTGTGCTGGGCCTCTAAAGGTTCAACCAGAGCCTGGCTTGAAAAGCAGATGCAGGATACAAGATGCAAGAGACAAGCTGTTAAGCAGTTGTTTCGTGCTTTGCGTTTTCTGTGGCATGTGAACGATTAGACATTTTTGAACTGAAGTTGCCTGGAAATTGCCAGCAATTAACTATTTAGAGGACTTAACTGTGGAAATGCTCTCCGGTGGAGACATGCTGATTCGTGCCTTGCACGATGAAGGTGTTGATTTGATTTTCGGGTACCCAGGTGGTGCCGCCTTGCACATCTATGATGCGATTTTTAATCAGGACAAGGTGGAGCACATCCTGGTGCGACATGAACAGGCAGCCACTCATGCTGCCGATGGTTATGCCAGGTCAACTGGCAAACCCGGTGTCGTGCTCGTCACTTCCGGTCCGGGAGCTACCAATGCTATTACCGGTATTGCGACGGCCTATATGGATTCCATTCCCATGGTAGTTATTTCCGGTCAGGTTACGCGAGACTCCATCGGCTCGGATGCGTTTCAGGAAACTGACATGATTGGTGTATCCCGTCCCATCGTGAAACACAGCTTTATGGTGCAGAATGCTGAAGATATTCCTGCAATCGTGAAACAGGCTTTTCATATTGCCACCACTGGCAGGCCGGGTCCTGTTGTTATTGATATTCCCAAGGATGTCACAGACCCTGGTGAGACCTTTCCCTATGCATACCCGGAAAGCATCAAGATCCGCTCCTATGCGCCACCTACCAAGGGTCATTCCGGACAAATAAAAAAGGCTGTAGAAATACTGATGAGCGCCAGAAGGCCGGTTCTTTATACCGGTGGCGGCGTTGTTCTGGGTGATGGTTCCGAATTACTGAAGCAACTGGCAAGAGCCCTTGGTTTTCCGATTACCAATACCCTGATGGGACTGGGTGCTTACCCCGCAACGGACCCACAGTTTCTTGGCATGCTGGGAATGCATGGTACCTATGAGGCCAATATGGCCATGAGTGAGGCAGATGTAATTCTTGCAGTTGGCGCACGCTTTGATGACCGTGTGACAAACTCCGATGTCTCCAAGTTCTGTCCGAATGCGACGATTCTCCATGTCGACATTGACCCGGCTTCCATTTCCAAAACAGTGACAGCCCATGTCCCCATTGTGGGCCCGGTGGTTCCTGTTCTTGAAGAGATGCTGGAGCAGGTGAAGGCGTCAAAAATCAAGATTGATGCAGAAGCCCTGGCGGCATGGTGGAAGAAAATTGATCACTGGCGAGAGCGTGACTCTCTTGGCGTGACCCCTGCAGAGGGAGAAATGATCAAGCCCCAGCAGGTTATCCAGGCGCTGTATAAAGTGACCAATGGTGAGGCTTATGTTACTTCTGATGTGGGACAGCATCAGATGTTTGCTGCCCAGTATTATCACTTTGACCTGCCAAGGCGCTGGATCAACTCCGGCGGTCTGGGCACCATGGGATTCGGACTACCCGCTGCCATGGGTGTGCAGCTGGCTTTTCCGGATGCCATTGTCGCCTGCGTTACCGGTGAAGGCAGTATTCAAATGAATATCCAGGAACTGGCTACCTGTAAACAATGTGCCTTGCCAATAAAAATCGTTAATCTCAATAACGAAGCACTGGGCATGGTAAAACAGTGGCAGGATATGCAATACAGTGGTCGTTATTCGCAAAGCACCTATGCCGATTCACTGCCTGATTTTGTTGCCCTGGCCGAGGCTTATGGGCATGTTGGTGTGCGTATCGAAAAAATGAGTGAGCTGGAAAGCAAAATGAAGGAAGCCTTCGCCATGAAAGACAGGTTGGTCTTCATTGATGTGGCTGTGGATCCAAATGAGCATGTTTACCCCATGGCTATCAGGAACGGTGCAATGAGTGAAATGTTTTTAAGCAAGACAGAGAGGACTTAAGATGAGACGCATTATATCTATTCTTATGGAAAACCAGCCCGGTGCCTTGTCACGGGTGGTAGGTCTTTTCTCGCAACGCAGCTATAACATTAATTCCCTGACAGTTGCACCCACAGATGATCCTACGCTATCGCGGCTGACCGTCACTACTATTGGTGATGACCGCAAGATAGAACAAATTATTAAACATCTGAACAAGGTGGTAGATGTGGCCAAACTGGTTGACCTGACTGAGGGCAGTCATATTGAGCGCGAGCTGATGCTGGTCAAGGTCAAGGCAACCGGTGCCCAGCGTGCTGAAGTAAAACGGGTAGCGGATATCTTTCGAGGCGATGTAGTCGATATAACACCGACCATGTATACGATTCAGCTCACCGGTACGGAAGAAAAACTGGACGGCTTTATCCAGGCTTTGGCGGGAACCACTATTCTGGAAGTGGCTCGCACCGGGGTCTCGCACCGGGGTGTCGGGTGTTGCCAGAGGTGAAAAGATACTCAGCCTTTGAAACAAGTCACAAATCACAAGTTGCAAGTTACAAGGAAGGATTGCAGCTTTGATTTCATACAGCAAGTTGATGACACTTTCACTCTAAAAAAACCAGGCGATAGCCTGGTTTTTTTTCAGTTCCATTTATTCAGGCAAGGCGCTCTGAATTCTGTAACATTTTGGAGCAGGTTACTCTGATCTCCTTGGTATCCAGCCACCTATGAAAACACAGAAGAAAACTGCTGGACGCTGGCTCCTGGAACTGCTGTCGTTGCTATTTGCCATAGTATTGTTGAGCACTTTAACTGTTATGGGATTTATTCCAGCAATGGGCTGTGGCTGGAGTGGCAGTTGTTCGAAGTATGGAGTTGAGGTTTTGCTATTACTGGCATTGTTGGTACTTGCCACATCGATATGGTTTATTGTCAAGCTTTGCATATTTCTGCTTGGCTCACAGCTTTCTTCTCATCCTGAAGGCGACAATGATGACTGCACAGCGCAGCAGAAATAACTTTCAGGGAAAACCACCAACACAAAGCTGAAAAGTAAAAAAAACCGGGTATAACCCGGTTTTTTATTGTGACTTGAGACTTGTAACTTGCGACTGATTATCAGACAACTTTCTTCATTGCAGTCATGTAGCCACGCAGTTTCTGGCCTACTGCTTCAATCGGATGGTTTCTGATCGCATCATTGGCTTCAATCAATGCGCGGTCATCAACACCGTTATCCCTGGCCTGAATTCCCTTGCCAATAATGTCTGTATCCACAGCTTTCATGAAATCTTCCAGCATGGGTACAGCGGCATGGGCAAACAGATAACAGCCGTATTCCGCAGTATCAGAAATTACCGCATTCATTTCATACAGTTTTTTACGGCCAATCAGGTTGGCAATCAGTGGTACTTCGTGCAGAGATTCATAATAGGCAGATTCGGCAATAACGCCAGCGGCTGTCAGTGTTTCAAAACATAATTCAACACCGGCCTTGATCATGGCAACCATCAGGATGCCGTTGTCATAATATTCCTGTTCACTGATTTCCGGAGCGCCCTCAGTTGATGACAACTCGAAAGCAGTTTTGCCGGTATCTTCACGCCAGCCAAGTAATTTCGCGTCGTTATTCGCCCAGTCTTCCATCATGCCGGAAGAGAAATTACCTTCCATAATATCGTCCATATGTTTTTCGAATAATGGACGTAGAATTGACTTGAGTGATTCGCTTACTTCAAAGGCTTTCAGCTTGGCAGGGTTGGACAGACGATCCATCATGTTAGTGATGCCACCCTGCTTCAGACCCTCGGACACGGTTTCCCAACCAAACTGGATGAGCTTGGAGGCATAGGCAGAGTCGATGCCTTTTTCCAGCATTTTTTCATAGGCCAGAATAGAGCCGGCCTGCAGCATGCCGCAAAGAATGGTTTGTTCGCCCATCAGGTCTGATTTAACTTCAGCGATGAATGAGGATTCCAGAACGCCAGCTCTATGACCACCTGTAGCAGCAGCGTAGGCTTTGGCAATTTCAAGGCCATCGCCATTAGGATCATTTTCGCGATGAACGGCAATCAGGGTAGGGACACCAAAGCCGCGTTTGTATTCTTCGCGTACTTCTGTGCCCGGGCATTTGGGCGCTACCATAATGACGGTCAGGTCATCACGAATCTGCATTCCTTCCTCAACAATATTAAAGCCATGTGAGTAAGCCAGGCAGGCCCCTTGCTTCATCAGTGGCATCACACCCTTGATGACCGGAGTATGCTGTTTGTCTGGTGTCAGGTTAAGTACCAGATCGGCAGTAGGGACCAGCTCTTCGATGGTGCCCACATTAAAACTGTTTTCAGAGGCATTGACCCAGGACTGTCTTTTTTCCTTGATGGCGGCCTCGCGCAGGGCATAGGAAATATCCAGGCCACTGTCTCGCATGTTCAGACCCTGATTCAAGCCCTGTGCGCCGCAACCCAGGATGACGATTTTCTTGCCTTTAAGCTTTTCCACACCGCTTGCGAATTCCTGTGAATCCATGAAGCGACACTTCCCGAGTTCTTCAAGCTGCAGTCGCAGGGGAAGGGTGTTGAAATAATTCATTGATAACTCCGGTGGTTTTTTAGTAGTTGTATAAATCAGGGCGGCAATATTAAGCAAAAATGCCCTCTTGGTAAATTAAAACTCCCCTGATTTCCCTTTCTTTTCCAGATTGTCGCCGTGTATTTGCCCAATTCGACAGATTTACCGCGTATAATTGCAAATCTCACTAATATTACAGGATTATCAAGACCCCATGAGTGACGAAAAAGAATCGGCTTCTTTCGAGGAAAATGACGCAGAAAATAGTGAATCGATCCTTCTGATTGATGATCATGAAGAAGTTGTCTCAGAGGGGGGTCGCAAGGTTCGTCGCAGAGGAATTTATCTGCTTCCCAATCTGCTGACGACCGGAGCCATGTTTGCCGGATTTTATGCCGTTATAGCCGGCATGCAGAACGATTTTCGTCATGCCTGTGTTGCCATTATCGTCGCTATGTTTCTGGATGGTCTGGATGGTCGTGTGGCAAGACTCACCAATACACAAAGTGCCTTCGGTGCTGAATATGATTCACTGTCTGATCTTATTGCCTTTGGTATGGCACCGGCATTGATCTGTTTCAGTTGGGCCCTGTCCGGCCTGGGCAAGGCCGGTTGGACCATCTGTTTTATTTATGTGGCCTGTGCCGCCTTGCGACTGGCCCGTTTCAATGTTCAGTTGGGCACTACGGACAAACGCTTCTTTGTCGGCCTTGCCAGTCCCGCTGCTGCCGGACTGGTGGTTTTCATGGTCTGGGCATGCTTTGAATATAACGTTGAAGTAACGCGCTTTGTGGCCATGCTGGCGGCACTGGTTACGTTCATCGCGGGAGCCTTAATGGTGCTGAATATTCGTTACTATAGTTTCAAGGATCTGGATATGAAAAACCGGGTGCCTTTTATTGTGATGATCCTGATTGTGCTGGTTTTCGTCATCGTGTCATGGGATCCGCCCATTGTGCTATTTTCCATGGCTATCATTTATGCCTTGTCCGGGCCCGGAATGGCAATATATTCACAGCGTGAAAAGTGGCTGGGTAAATTACAGCCTGCCACTGTCGCCCCAGATGGTGAAAGTGATAGGGGTGATGAAAGTGAAAAGCAAAAGGGGGCGCCCGTCGAGGAAGATTTAGCTGCCAACAGTGATTCGGCTGCGCAAAGAGAAACGGACTCAGATGTCGAAAAATAAGTTGTTTGGGAAAGTTTTTATAATATACCGGTCACAATAGGTATCAGACAGAATTAACAACACAAGCAAGCACAAGAAATATTCAGAATACAAGAAAATGACAGGAGTAGTGGCCAGATGATCATCAAAACCAGGAAAGAGATTCCTTCTTCAGAGATTACCCCTGAAGCCGTATACCGGGATCGCCGCAAATTCCTGAAAAGTAGCCTTGCCGTAGGGGCGGGAGGTACTGGACTGCTGACTTCAGCTCTCAATGCCCAGACCGGAGATGCCCTGTTTGCCAGGGCGCCCGCGGACATCAACCTGGCGTCCAAACCGGACTGGCTGGTAGAAAAGGCTGCTGCACGCACCGAGGCACCGGCAAGTGGCCCCTTTAATACCGATGAAGAGCTGACGCCGTTCGATGATGTGTCGACCTATAACAACTTCTATGAATTTGGCACCGGAAAGGACGATCCGGCTCGTAATGCCCGTGATTTCAGTATTGAGCCCTGGACCGTGAAGGTAGAAGGCGAATGCGCCAAACCCGGCTCCTATAGTCTGGAAGATATACTCAAACCACATACCTTTGAAGAAAGAGTGTTTCGACTGCGCTGTGTAGAAGCGTGGTCAATGGTGATTCCCTGGGTGGGTTTTTCGCTGGGTGATTTATTGAAACGTTTTGAGCCCACGGGTGATGCTAACTATGTTCAGTTCGATACCCTGGTGGACTCTGAACAGATGCCTGCCCAGCGCTCACGATTTGCCACGATTGACTGGCCCTATCAGGAAGGCCTGCGCATGGATGAAGCAATGCACCCTCTGGCAACCATAGCAACGGGTCTATACAACGATATTCTGCCAGCTCAGAATGGTGCGCCACTGCGCCTGGTGGTGCCCTGGAAATACGGTTTCAAAAGTATCAAATCCATTGTTGCGATTCGCTTCACCAAAACCATGCCGAACAATACCTGGAGAGATCTTCAGGCCAGCGAGTATGGTTTTTATGCCAATGTGAACCCCCAGGTCAGCCACCCGCGCTGGAGTCAGGCCAGTGAAAGGCGTCTGCCCACCAGCCTGTTCATGCCACGCCGCATTGATACCATGATGTTCAATGGCTATGCCGATGAAGTAGCGAGCCTGTATGACGGTATGGATTTACGCAGATTTTATTAAATTCCTGATAGCGGCAGCGTCGAACTGATGAGCTTTCTGGCCAAACCTGCCATTTTCCTGCTTTGTCTGGCACCGGGTGCTTATCTGGCGTATGCCGTTTATCTGGCATTTACCGGTGGCGAGAATCTGCTCGGCCCTGACCCGGCGCAGTTTCTGTCTTTGGAGACCGGTGAGTGGGCCATCCGCTTGCTCATATTATCCCTGGCAATTACACCGCTAAGATACCTGTTTAATTGGCCTGTTTTATTTCGCTTTCGGCGTATGATCGGTTTATTTGCCTACTTCTATGTGTGCATGCATCTGCTGGTGTTTCTGATGTTTCTACTGCAGTGGCAATGGGGCGATATCGGCACTGAAATCGCTGAAAGACCTTTTATTACCATTGGTTTTGCTGCCTTCATAATTCTCATACCACTGGCGGCAACCTCACTCAATATCGCCCAGCGTAAACTGGGCAGGAATTGGAAGCGTTTGCACAGGCTTACTTACGCAGCATCAATTCTGGGTGCTTTACATGTGATCTGGATTGTCAGATCGAGCTATTTTGATGCCGTCTTATACGGGGGGGTGGTTGCCCTTTTGCTCGGATATCGCCTGTTGCGGAAGTACAGCAAGGCCGTCCAGCAGTTCAGTCTGTTAAAGTGATCTACGCTTTTTAAATCAAAGCACTTGTCTGGCTAAGCGTAATAAGTATAATGCGCCCTTCTCATTTTCCGAGAGAGCCCTGAAGGAAATTTGGGTCTGTAGCTCAGTTGGTTAGAGCGCACCCCAGGCACTTGTAGAAAGTAGGGTGAGGTCGGTGCAGGGTATACCTGAATCCGACTGAACAAAAATTGGGTCTGTAGCTCAGTTGGTTAGAGCGCACCCCTGATAAGGGTGAGGTCGGTGGTTCAAATCCACCCAGACCCACCAATTTTTGTTCCTTACTTCAAAAAGTTTCCTATAAGTCCTGCTATTCATCTCCAGCCCGCAATCACAGATTGCGGTCGTTCCCGGCATATGAAGCTGCCGCTTCATGAAAGACATGCCGGTTTACCCACCCAGACCCATCCATTTTTGTTCTTCTCTTCGATCTTATTGCTGTAAATCTGGCTCTGCAGCACCTTCATATAAAATTTATGCTAATGTCACCAGAGCAGATTCTGTACTTAATCTATTTTGGACAATGACGTGATTTCAGGTTTGAAAAAATTTATTACCTATACCCTGTTTTTCGCCGCGGCATGGGCTTCACCATCGTTCTCCCATCATGGCAATTTCACCTATGACGGAAACACTGTCATCACCTTGCAAGGTGAAGTAATCAAATTCAACTACACCAATCCCCACGGCTCAATAATTCTCAGGACAGAGACTGGTCGTGAGGTTGATATTGAAGTTGATGGTCCCTCGTTAATCGCTCCCATGGGGACTGACAGAAATGCCCTGCAGCCCGGAGACAGGATAGTTGTCTATGTTAGCCCCAATAATATAGGCCGGGAAAATGAAGTTCTGGGCAGGGAAGTAATCCGTGAAGATGGTTCCATTGTTCTGGTCTCTGTTGCCTATGCACGTCAGCAGGAACGCGATAATGTGGAAAAAGCAGAAACGGTTCTGGGCACCTGGGTGCCGGTTAGAACCAATCTTTTCGTATTTGTGGACAGCAGTTCCGATTGGCTGCTGACACCAGCGGGACAGGCCTCATTTGAGGCCTATGACACCAGCAAAGCCTTCGCCCAGGCGCAATGCATTGCTGCAACCAGCCCAACACTGATGATGTATCCCACGGCGAACAGACTGACAGAGGTAGGCGGGCACATTGAAATCAATGCGGACTGGATGGGTGCTACACGCACGGTGTATATGGATGGACGTGAACACCCTGGTTTGGAGAGCCGTTTTTACCAGGGGCACTCAGTGGGACATTGGGAAGATGAAACACTGGTGATTGAAACGACAAATTTTACTGACAATCCTATAGGCAATATTTTCAGTATTGGATCAGGGGCTGGCAAAAAACTGATAGAAAGAATTTCACTGGATGCTGATGGCAGCACAGCTACCTATTCATTTACTCTTATGGATCGAGATTATCTGGCACAACCGGTAACAGGCAGTTACCAGTGGGATTACCGACCAGATGTGAGTGTGAGCAGTCAGGAATGTGACCTTGAAGCAGCCGCTCGCTACCTGCAAGACTGAGTTTTATCTGCCTGGGATCTAGCTAAACAGAATTTGCAAGGATAAAGGATTCGGCTGCCAGGCCTTTACTCCATGCAAATGGCAGTGATATAAAAACCCATGTATGTCTATATAGCATAGCACCGCTTTTTTAGCTGAAGTGTTGTATAAAGAAAAAATAAGAAAGTGACTATTGATTAATCGTAATTGAATTGTCACATCAAGTCATACCAAGCAATAAAGAGGGGAGAGGCGATTTTCAATCGCCAAAGTCATCATGCAGCGTGCCATAATTTTTTTGTTGTTCAGCCATTTTGCCTTTATTGGTTCTGTAAATGCCCAGGAACTGCCTGACTGGAGTGGCGTGTGGGCCATGATGGGAGGCACCATTTTTGACCAGGACACCAAAATTGGCGACGGCGGATCAACCGCAGTAGGTGTTCGCGAACACCCTCCATATAACGATGCATATGAAGCGAAGTATCTGGCTAATCTGGCGCTTCGTGATGCTGGCGTCTTTCCCGATCCCAATTCATTCTGTGGTATTCCCACCGGCTTTCCCCGATTAATGAATTTGCCGGATGTGTATGAATTTGCCGTTACGCCGAAACAAGTCTGGATCATTACTGAAAACGGACCCAACGTAATGCGTATTTATACCGACGGCAGGGAGCATCCCGCGGCAAATGATATGTGGCCAACCCATACAGGTGATTCTGTTGGTTATTGGGAAGGTGACACACTCGTGTTTGATACCCTGAGTTTGCACAGCTCTGAAAGTGGCAATACCATCATTGATCGAACCGGCCTGGTACTCAGTGATGCAGCTCACATAGTCACCCGCATGCATATAAATGATGATGGTATGATGGAAGCACAAATGACTATCAATGATGCCAAGGCTCTGACTGCACCCTGGGTAGTCACCAAGCGCTATCGAAAACTGGAAGAGGGCGCGCGCGTATATGATTATGCCTGTAATGAAAATAACAGAAATCCTATTGATCCCAATACCGGCTGGACATATACCATTGGTACGGATGGGAAGATAATAGACATTAATCCGGGCCAGTAAAATAACGGCTATTGGTAACAGGGGTGAGGATGATGAAGAGTTCCAGATTATCAAAGAATATGTTTTTGCTTGTCTTGTTAATGGCAAATATGGGTATAAGTCCTGCGTTTTCCCACCATTCCAATGCCATGTTTAACCAGGATGAAGTGCTTGCACTCTCAGGGACTATCAAGGAGTTTCAGTTCACTAATCCGCATACCTGGATACAACTGATGGTAAAAGATGAAAGCGGAAAAGAGGTGGAGTGGAGTCTGGAATGGGGAAGTCCAAATAATCTGGGTCGACAGGGTGTCAGGCCATCGACATTTCCTGCCGGGGCCGATGTCACAATCAAAACCTACCCCATGAAAGATGGCTCTCCCGGAGGGCTTTTCATTGGCGCTCAGTTTAGCGACGGTAAGACAGTCGGCCGCTGGGAGTAACTACTATTAGCTTCTAACTAGCTGAAAAATAGTAGAAAATAAACATTTTACAAGATTACGAAATTTAGTAAGTACAATAAGAGTCAAGGAAATATAGAGAGGGGAAGTAATGAAAAAGCTTATAACAATTTTTACCATGGCAGGCATGCTATTGTGCACTGGCGCTGTTTTTGCGCAGCGTCCGGCCGAGGATAGTCCCAGAACACCAACACCACGACTGCCTGATGGCACTGTCGATCTGGGTGGTAACGGAGTCTGGAATTTACCCTACGTCACTAATATTGCTGCCCGCATGGAAGGCTTTGATGAAGGCAAACGTCCGCCTTTTCGTCCCTGGGCACAGGCCATGTGGGCCTATAATCGCTCCAACCTGGTGAAATATGACCCGGAAGGTTTCTGCCTGCCTCCCGGCGGCCCACGTTCCATGGGCACACCTTATCCTGCAGAAATAATCCAGAACCGTGATCGTATTCTGATTATCTTTGAAGGTGGCGGGCATGTGTGGCGAGAAATTCATATGGATGGTCGCGAACATCCGCCACTGGAAGAATTGAACCCAACCTATTTCGGCCATTCTGTTGGCCATTGGGAGGGTGATACGCTGGTGGTTGATACTATCGGTTATAACGAGAAAACCTGGATAGATTACAACGGGCATATGCACACAGAGCAGTTACACACAATTGAATACATAACCCGGCCCTTCAAGGAAGTCCTGCATTATGTTGCTGTAATTGATGATCCAGGTGCCTACACCGAACCATGGACAGTGCAGTGGGATATCAACTGGAATGATGACCAGGAACTTCAGGACTATGTTTGCCAGGAAAATAACAAATTCCTGCTGGATATGGTTGACGATGAAGGTAATCCATTCTTTCAGAAAACCAACGGACTGTAACGATCTGATCAGGGCGTGGCCGGGGCGACATGGGAGTATATCTCCCCGGGCACACCAAGATCATCAAAAACCAGTTCACCGCAAATGGCAGGACCCTGCTCAATAGTTTGCCCCAGTTTCCTGCCAATAAACGTCACGGTCATTTCTGCCTTCACTGCAATTCCGAGAATCCTGCCGCTATCACTGCATAGCCCGGAAGGAATGTCTGCCGCCACCACTGGCAAAGGTAAGGTGTTTATCAGTGCGATGGCATCCCGGTAATCCCCTCTGACATTCCCGGTCAAGCCAGTTCCCAGCAAGGCATCAACAATAACGCCCTGATTTTTTGAATCAGAAAATAATGTTCTGGAATCCAGCTTGTCATATAAGACAATATCGACCTTTTTTTCCGCGGCCATGTCGTAGGCCAGGCGCGCATCACCGGATAAGCTGTCCGGATTACCTAGCGCTACAACTGTCGTGTTAATTCCTTTTTCTGCAGCCAGCGCAGCAACTACATAGCCATCGCCGGCATTATTTCCGCTGCCACAGAAACAGATAATGTGTTTTGTTGCAGGCCATTTTCCAAGCAAGGCGGAAAAAACTGCATGGCCGGCGCGTTTCATCAGGGTAAATCCGGGAATATGGTGTTCCTCGATGGCAAGCCGATCAAGCTCTCTGACACTGGCGGCCAGATAAAGGTCATTAGCAGAGTTCACAGCCATGATCAGGGTGAAAGTAATGCTCTTGCGCTGACGGTCAGGCTAACCTGTGTGGTTCCTGGCTCGGCCACCGGTATCGCCATGCTTTCCATGGAATCCATCGCCATACTTGCCCTTGCTCCTCTGAAAAGCTGGTTATTACCGCCATTCAAACTCACTTCCACCAGGGCTGCATTTGACTTGTTAAGAGTGCTGGCAGCTTCGTTGGCGCGCGCCTGAAGTTTTTGTAATGCGGCATTCATCAGCGAGTCTGATACTTCTTCGTATTTTTCACTGGATAAACTGTAATTCATCGAGTTCACAGTCAAACCCTGTTGCTGCAGTCTTGCCGTCACCACAAGCAGTGCTTCGGTATTTATGCTACTCATCTGAATACTTTGCTGGGCACGCCAGGTTGGGGTTTGATTGTTTCTGCCCTGCATATTGTAAACATGGTACTGCTGGGTGAAGTACTCGATGTTATTTGTAGCGTCCAGAATTTCAAGTGCCTCCCGCATGGCTTCATTAACTTCGTTCTGCAGCGCTGAGGTATTTCTGCCCTGGGCAGAATATTGCATGTAAACATTCAGCGTATCCTGGTCAACACTGAGTTGTTCAGTAGCGCTGAGATTTAACACTAATTGACCTGCCTGCAGTTCGTTCAGGTTGAACTGGTTTTGTGCAAGCAGGGGAGATGAGCAGGTCATCACCACTAGCAGGGATAATAAATAGTTATGAGAGTATCTGTTCAGGCAAAGGTTTTTCATTTCTGTTTCCCTTAGAAAAATTTTTAGCAAACATTACAGCACTATTTTTAACTGATGCTATTTGAGCCTATAGTGGTTCAACCCGGATGAATAATAACTGAACCCGGTGAATAATTTATTGTGAAAAAAAAGAGCCGGCAAGCCGACTCTTTTTCAATACCTTTCTCAATGAGAAGAATTATTTCATGCGTAAGGTGAAGATATCATCATTACGACTCGGGTCAGAAGCTTCTCGCACTTCAGTAACCTGGGCAGTGCTTACTGCTGAGGCTTTATGTCCCCAGGCGGAACGAATATAGGTTAGCACGTCCGCAATTTCCGCATCACTCAGTAATTGTCTGAAATAAGGCATGTCGTTCACGTCCGGGCCCTGCTCGGCAATAACGCGCAGCGAACCATTTAGCGTGATGTTGATGAGTGAGCTGGGATCAGGGTCCATTATGACCGGATTGCCTGCCAGCGGCGGCTGATATGGGTAGTAACCCATGCCGTCGGTACCATGACAGTTGGAGCAATATTCATAGTAATCCTGTGAACCAGGAGCATTGAATTCCAGAGCGAGTAAATTTTCTGTGATGCCACCTTCATAATTCCATGGCGTAGCATTGACTTCAGCCACCGGCGGTATGGATTTAAGGTAAACAGCCATGGCATTGAGATCCACATCACTCATGTGCTGGGTACTGTTGTTTACAACTTCCACCATGGTGCCAAAAGCGGTACCGAAACGGTTATGGCCAGTACCAAGAAATTCAGCCACGTCCTCTTCTGTCCAGCGGCCAAGGCCGCTATTAATATCGCCATTCAGGCTGGAAGCTGACCAGTGGTCAAGCGGAGCACCTGCGAGATAGGAAGAGTCAGCTTCATCAAGTCCTTTTTCCTGCTGCAACAGGCCACGTGGTGTATGGCAAGCGCCACAGTGTCCAAGACCCTGAACCAGATAGGCGCCACGATTCCATTCATCACTCTGGTTGCTATCAGCTACGTAGGGCTCATCATCCATAGTGAGAAGGTTCCATATGCCCATTGCCAGTCGTGCGTTATCTTTCCAGCCCGGAATTTCAGCAGGCTGGTTTGGCTGATTCACAGGTTCAATTTCTGTCATGAAAAAGTCATACAGGGCACGCATGTCCTGTTCTGACATCTTGGCATAGGAAGGATAAGGCATGGCTGGATACATACGTTGGCCATCTTTTTTCACACCGAAGCGCATGGCACGGTCAAATTCCTCGAAACTGTAATCGCCGATACCTGTTTCAGGATCAGGGGTGATATTGGTGGTGTACAGATTACCCAGCATGGGCACTGCCATTTTCAAACCGCCAGCCAGTGGTTCCCCTTCAGGAATACTGTGACAGGCAACGCAGTTACCCAGGCGTGCTACATATTCTCCGTGGGAAATTCCCGCGGCAGCTGCCTGAGCGGCACTGTCTGTGGCAAAACTGGATTCCGTGCTGACAGCACCTGAATCACAAGCAGTGACAAGAACTGACATACCAATAATTGTCAGCAACTTTCTGATGTTCATAATTTTCCCCTGAAATGTTAAGTGGTTATTTATTGTTTTAACTACAAGATAGTGCTGAGATTACCATTAACAGAAAAAAATTAACATCTCTGGAACCATCGTATTCACTGGTTTGACGGGTTTTACCCAGGGGGAAGCCCGGATGGGTTTCCCTGTGCATTCATTTCTTCTATGCTTGCGTTCTCTACCGGAGTGGACAGTTTCCGGATTGACCCCCCAACTGGAGTATGATTTTGAGTAAGCCAAGGGTATTAATTACAAGACGCTGGCCCGAAAAGGTGGAAAAGGCGATGGCATCAAACTTCGATGTCACCCTGAACACCGATGACACGGCGATGTCCATGGAACAGCTGGCACAGTCACTACAGGAATATGATGCAGTTTGTCCCTGTGTTACCGATAGTATGCCGGAGAGTCTGTTTGCAGCCGGTGATTTTAAAGCCAGCATAATTGGTAACTATGGTGTTGGTTATAACCATATTGCTGTGGACGCCGCCAAAGAAAAGGGACTGGTTGTGACCAATACGCCTGATGTGCTAACCGATGCAACCGCAGATCTGGCCATGACCCTGATGTTGATGCTGGCCAGAAGGGCCGGAGAAGGTGAAAGGCAATTACGGGCAGGAGAATGGACTGGCTGGTATCCTACACATCTGATGGGATCAATGGTAACAGGCAAGACCCTGGGTATTGTCGGCATGGGACGTATTGGACAGGCGATGGCTGAGAAAGCCCATTTTGGTTTTGGCATGAAAATTCTTTACCACAACCGTAAGCCCTTACCAGAGAATGAGTCCAGACGCCTGCAGGCTGAATACTGTGCTGAACTGACCTGGTTGATGAGCAAGTCAGACTTTGTCGCCGTGCATTGTCCCAGTAGTCCGTTAAGCAGGAATATGATCAATGAAAAAACGTTGGCGTATATGCGGCCCGAATCCTTTCTCATCAACACCTCGCGTGGCGATGTTGTGGAGGAGAAAGCACTGATCAAGTTTCTTAAGAAAAAGTTAATCGCCGGCGCAGGACTGGATGTTTATGAAAATGAACCGACAGTTCCCAAGGAGCTGATTGATCTGGATAACGTTGTGTTACTCCCTCATCTGGGTAGTGCCACTGAAGAAACCAGAGAGGCAATGGGAATGCGGGTGCTGGGTAATCTGAATGCCTTTTTTAATGGTGAAGATCCGCCCGATAAACTTTAAGCGCCTTGGGCAGCCCTGAAGGCGGCCGGGGGAATAGCGGACATTCATCTTTCCAGTGTCGCTCGCTACCAGTTTATTTGAAATCACCGGGGGGGTGATTCTGATTGCGGGCTGGTTCCGGAAAGGTGTTGTTGCAGAACAGCGTAGCTGTATTGCATGTGACTGTGTCTGCTTGATTAATGAAATTGTCTAAAGAATATTAACACTCGACCCGGAGGGAAGAGAATGGCTCAAGATATAGCACAAGACATGGCAGAACAGGCCATTCCGGCGATAAACCATGAATATGCCTTCACCATGCGAATCGACAGCGCCGGGCATATCGAATTCCAGGGTCCCATGCGTAGCAGAACCTTTGAACCTGCCGCGGGGGGCGAAATCTGGGGACCTAAATTACAGGGCAGGGTAGTACCCCAGAGTGGTGCTGACTTTGCCAGTAACGGGCAAATGGATGCTCATATGATGTTGCAGGCCAGTGATGGCACCTGGATCTACATGAACCTGTTGGGATATGAGCACAATGTAACTGAAGGTGGTGAAGCCTATTTTCGGGTAGCGCCTTACTTTGATACTCCATCTGGTCCCCATGAATGGTTGGCAAAAACTGTCTTTATCGGGATTGGAGAACGACATCATAATCCCGACCATAGCATTATTCATTTTCATGAAATTATCTGACGGCTAATTTGGTGTTCACCTCATAACAACTTGAAACAGTAATTTTACGGACTTAGGAAATATCAGAGGACAAGTTAATGGCTGATCTGCAAATCCCCGGACTGGAACTGGAATACGCCTTTTCAGTAACCATGAATTTCGCCGAGCGAATTGACTTCGTTGGGCCGCGAGGTGGAAAAGGTTATGTGCCTCCGGCTACCGGTGTTATTTACGGACCAATGCTCAGTGGGCGAGTAGTTCCCTACAGTGGTGCTGACTATGCCATCTTCAAGGACCTCAGCGAGGGTATTAAGGTAAACACCCACTATATGCTGGAAACCGATGATGGGCACTGGATTTATATAAATAATCGCGGTTACCTGCACCGCTCTCCGGACCCCGATAATCCGGGTCAGACTAAACTGTATTTTCGTTTTACGCCTTTTTTTGAAGCGCCTAACGGTCCTTATGAATGGATGTCTCGCACCATGATCGTAGGAACTGGAGAGCGTCTTACCAATCCTGACAGGTCGCAATTTACCTATTACAGGGTGTTGTAATGCCAACACTGAATTTTCCAGAGCTTTCCAAAACGCCAAAGCAAACATCGTTTGTGCGACGCAGGCTGTTAAAGTTGAGCACGACGCTTGTGGTCAGTTTGCCTGTATTTACCGCCTCCGCTTCTCGTGACAGCAATATTGCTTACCATCTGGTCAAGAATCAGGAATCTGCAACAGGCGTCATAAAAGGAGCTATTGTACTGGTCGACACCAGCATCAATGACTTCCATGGTGATGGCTTCTATCTCTATCCCGACTGGGGACAGCCGATAGTTTATGAAGTGCGCCAAAAAGCCAATCGACTTGCTTTTCACTATCCCGGCTGCGATCGGGTACTGTGGGAATTGAGCCCGGAGCAATCAATGGCACGCTTTAGCGGCAGGGTGGAAGGCGTGTTGAATTCCCGGGAAGCTGAAGTAGCCGGCAAACGGGATCAATTACAGGCATTACTTGTGCCACGTCTGCCAATCGGGTAAACCCTCTTTCACGCCATAAAGCCTTGTCCTGAAAAAGGCCTAATCCCGGGCTAATAAATTTGCCGGCAAACCGGGCAGTTCTTTTTTGCGCCTTGCTACCTCTCATTTCCCCAGAAATATTTGCCGGTTACAGCAAATCCCATGGTTTTCCGCCGAATTGCAGCCTGCAAACCCTAATAATTGAAATATATCCTTAAATTATCAATTAATTCAGTTGCTTGTGATTTTTTCTGCGATGGCGAAAAAAAACCGGATTTCGTGTCAACCCGAAGCCCCCTATTGCGTTTTATAGGATGAAGCAGAAAAGATTCACACAGGCGAATGATATCCATGACTACACTGGCAGGCGGAAGTGACACCTATATAGTGCTGGGCTATGATAATGATCAAGACAATGGTCATACCGGGAGAGAGGCGCTGGATAGTAACCACGCATTGGAAAGATTTCTTTCTTCAGTGGAAAAGCGCGCCTTGCGTATTGCACAGATAGCAACAAGTAATTCCGATGATGCCTTTGATATTGTTCAGGATGCCATGTTCAAACTGGTGGAGAAGTATCCGCGTAAGCGAGAAGATGAGTGGCATGCCCTGTTTCATCGAATTTTACAGAGCAGAATCCGGGACTGGTATCGTCGTAATACGGTAAGAAACCGCTTCAGGTCGTGGCTTGGCAGTAATACAGATGAGGATGAGGATCCATTCCAGAGTGTGATGGATGAAGCCGGCAGAAGTCCGGAACAGGAACTTCAAACCGGATTGAGCATGGAGGCTTTGGAACAGGCTTTGCAGAGTTTACCTTTACGCCAGCAACAGGCTTTTATGCTTAGAGCATGGGAAGGGATGGATGTCAGGCAGACGGCGTCAGCTATGGCTTGTGCGGAAGGAAGTGTAAAAACACATTATTCAAGGGCAATACACAGTTTGCGTGAAAGCCTCGGTGAGCATTGGCATGAATAACGACAGTCAAAACAAGCAGTCCGAAAAAATCCAGGCAATGCAGGAACAGGCATTTCTGGACAGGGCCACAGATGCGCTTGATAAAAGCTGTGACAGTATGGATGGGCAAACACTGTCCCGGTTAAACCGTATTCGACATGCCGCGATAGAACATGGACAGCAGTCACAGGGCCGAACCTTTCTTTCACCTTTTGGAGGGCTGATTACTGCCTGTGTTCTGGTGCTTGTAGTTTCCGTATTTTATCCTGGTCAACCGGATGTTCCTGTACCAGTCTCGCCTGACAACGGTATGGCGATTGAAGACCTTGATATTTTTACCTCGACAGAAAGTCTGGAATTTTTTGAGAATCTCGAGTTTTACCAGTGGCTGGAGGAGAATGAATCTTCAGTCTAGGATTATCTTCTGCTTGTTGGCGGTATCTTCGGTGCAGGCTTTCAGTCAACCTTCCACTGAGCAGGAGGGCGGTGCAATGGCAGATGCTGAGTCTCAGTTTCTATTTATTAATATGCTGGAATTTCTCGCCGAATTTGAAACTGAAGAAGGAGAATGGATTAGCCCGGATATCCTTGCAGATGACGTTTTTATAGATCTTGATGTTGCTACCTCCGATTTATCGAGTAGCAATGACCGTGAGCAAAGCCGGTTGAGTACGCAAGTGGGGACTGAATAATGAGAAGGTCTCTAAGGTGGGTAAATGATAGTGATAAACGACCAAACATTATGAAATCACCATTCTGGACATTATGTTTTTTGATCTGGTTTTTGCCGTTAGCGGCACAGGCCCAGGATGGTGTTGCCTGGGATGAACTGCCAGCTGACTTACAGGGAATACTTGGGCCAATGCAGCCTCAATGGGATGCCTTGCCTCCTTCGCGACAGGAACGTTTACGAAATGGAGCCCGCCGCTGGCAGTCTCTTAGCCCGGAACAACGGGGCAATGTGCAACAGCAATTCAGAGGTTGGGTACAGCGTTCTCCGGAACAACGTGAAAGCATCAGGAACCGGTTCAACCGTTTCCAGGATTTGCCACCTGAACGCCAGCGAGCAGTGCGCAATCGATTTGAACAATTCCGGAATCTTCCCGCTGAAGGTCAACAGGAATTGCGCCGACGTTTTGAAGAAAACCGGAGTCGTGGGCAGTCCCGTACACAAAACCCTGCTCAGCAGCGTCCCGGGATTCAACGTAATAATCCCGGTACGCCGCCGGTTCCCACCCGTCCACAACAGCAAAATCGTGCGACACGACCCGCAACCGGTAGATAGAACTACCCATTATCCCGGGTTTGCCTGCTGCAATAGTTGATTCAGCCGATTTCGCTAGGTATGCTTTCTGCCCTTTATGTCGTTCTGCCTGAGTCAGGCAGAGGAAAACTCCAGTGAAAACAGGACCTGCAGCAAATAAGACCATACCGGCAAAGATCACACAGTGTAGTGATTGTGCTCGAAAGTCACTGGCTGGTGTGTTGTTAATGCTGCTTCCCCTGACGCTTTTAGCGCAGGCAGGGTCGGGCCCAACGCTTGGCTTCAATTCTCCTGATTCTATGAGTTCCGGATCAGCCAGTATCATTGACAATCCAATGATGCCAAAAGGTGTGCTGAAAGTTGCTCCCGAGGAGCGTTATCTGCTCTGGGTTGATCTGAAGCAGGGTAAACTCAACGTGCTTGAAAGAAGTGATGCCGGTGGTATGGAATTGCGCCAGGTGATTCCTGTTTCTATTGGTAAAAATGGCTTTGGTAAGGAAGAGGAGGGGGATCGTAAAACACCGGTAGGCGTTTATCGGCTAACCTCTTTTTTAACTGACGAACAACTAGTAGATTTTTATGGCCTTGGGGCTTTCCCTCTTAATTATCCCAATGTCATTGATCGCTAAGCCAGTCGTACAGGATCAGGAATCTGGCTCCACGGATTACCGAAAGATGTCAGTACCCGTCCCCTGCTGGATAGTGATGGCTGTGTCGTGATCGATAATGAAAGTTTTACTGAATTGCGCAGCTATATTTCTACCGGGATCACACATATGGTGCTCTCTGACCGCCCCCTGGCCTGGGAAGAATCGGAAAATGTGAACGAACGCAGCTCTGCCCTGGAACAGGCTTTTCGAAGCTGGCGACAAGCCTGGGAAGCCCGGGATAACAACGCTTTTCTCTCCTATTATGCCAATGACTTTAACGATTTTAAGCGCGACAAATCTCAGTGGGATGCCTATAAGAGCCGGGTCAATAACGGCAAGAAATGGATTCAGGTTGAGGCCTCTAAAGTAAGCTTCTATGCGGACCTGAGCAACCCGGAGCTGGTAACGGTGCGTTATTATCAGGACTATAAAAGTAGTAATTACCAGTGGCGTGGTTGGAAAGAGCAATTGTGGCGTGAATCCGAAACGGGATGGCAAATTATCTACGAAGGTAATGGCTAGCACCCTTCCCCGAAATGAAATATATAAGTTCGCAGATTAGATATCGTGATTAAAGGGCAATAGGAGTGAAAGAAAACATTTAATAAAAACATCCTCCTAACAATTGCTCTGCTTTTCATGATTTCGGGCTGTACTCAATTAAGCATTATCCCTGCCGATTCTCCAGATCTCAGTAGTACAACAGACTCATCAGAAAATCAGGACATGGTCTCACCCATGCCACGCTCATCTGATGCAGTGTCTCAGGGCGAAAACAGATCCACGGACATTAGCGTTAGCATTACTAAAGAAGAAGGCTCGGAGCTTGCTACTATTTTGCGAGAAGAGGTGCCTGAATACCTCCCGGCCGAGGAAAGTCCAGCCATGGAAAGTTCGATTGCCCAGGAGCCTTCTGTTCAGTCTGTCATTGCAAATGAGACCCAGCAACGCAGTGTACTGGCATTATGCCGAGAGATTGGTAACAAACTGGGTAGCGTTTCCGTTGCTGATTGTTTAGCCCAGAACCTGGTTTTTGGTGGTGCCTTTACCGTCCAGAGTCGGCCAATAGTGGTAAGAGACTTTCTACCTGAGGTAGATGCTTCAGAGAAACCGCGCATCCTTATTATGGGCGGAATTCATGGTGATGAATATTCCTCCATTTCCATTATGTTCAAGTGGATGGCCTTGCTGAGTGAGAGTGATAACAAGGATTTTCACTGGCGTTTTGCGCCGACAGTAAACCCTGATGGATTATTGGATGGTCAGGCTATTCGACAAAATGCCAATGGTGTTGACCTGAATCGCAACTTTCCATCCGATGACTGGCAGGATCTGGCGCAGGATTACTGGAAGAATACCACCAGCAGAAATCCAAGGCGTTTTCCAGGTGATTTTCCTGCCAGCGAACCGGAAGTGCAATGGGTTGTAGAGCAGATTAATACGTTCAAACCTGATGTCATTGTTTCGGTTCACGCCCCTTACCATTTGCTTGATTATGACGGCCCCCCTGAGCCTCCAGAAAGAATTGGTGAATTGCATTTGCATTTACTCGGTGTTTATCCGGGGTCACTGGGGAATTATGCAGGTATAAACCTCGGCATACCGGTGATCACTATGGAATTACCTTCGGCTGGCATCATGCCAAATAATGATCAGATTACGAAAATGTGGAATGATCTTCTTGAGTGGCTCTATGAGCATCATGATTCCTGATACTGGTAGCTGATTATGCAAGCTGCCGAAGTAATCTCTTTCTGGTTTGAGGAAATCCCCAGCGAATCCTGGTTCAAAAAAGATGCTGACTTTGATGAACTGATACGGCAAAGGTTTCTTCAGGTCCATGACGCCGCTACTGCTGGCGAATTGTATGGCTGGCGCTCAACCGCTCTTGGCAGACTTGCCGAAATAATTGTGCTGGACCAGTTCTCAAGAAATATTTTTCGTGACCAGTCTTTAGCTTTTGCATGGGATGCGCAGGCACTGGTACTGGCTCAGGAAGCCGTTACCGCAGGGGTACTAGAACAACTTGAATTCAGTCAGCAGGCTTTTCTTATCATGCCCTACATGCATAGCGAGTCTAAAATAATTCACGAGCAGGCTATTAAATTATTCTCTCGTCCTGGCCTGGAATTCAATCTTGATTTCGAAAAGCGCCACAAGGTCATCATTGACCGCTTCGGGCGTTATCCCCATCGCAATGAGATTCTTGGCAGGCAGTCCAGTGCCGAAGAGGAAGAGTTTCTGAAACAACCAGGGTCTGCTTTTAAGCAATCACTCATTGGTACTGCCCCCGGACCTTATAGCGGCTGTGATTGACGGTTTTAAGGCACTCTAATTTCAATTTTCTCTTATAAAAAGATCTGAAAGTATTAATATTGCGTAACACTAACATTTTGATTTCATGGATGTTTCATCATAGTGCAGGATGCCTTGTTTAGGCGCGTAAGTATTTCTGATTAATTAAAATTGTGAATATTCCGGGGATTTTTATCCGAATACCCATTCATAGCTTTACATAACAGAAGTCATCGCTATACTCGCGCACAAATCCCGGTATCTGCCACTTATCTTTCTCATGCTGCATTACTTGAATACGAAAAATGTTTTATTCGTAACGGCACTTTTTTTTGTGCCATTTGCATCTGCGCAACTGCCGGAAAGTGAATTTGGTACAGACATCCGCAATGAGTTTTCCGGGACTCTTGATGCCAACCAGGGGCGCAAGAGGATTTCAATCGCACGTACCACAGATGCGCCGGTTATTGACGGTGTGCTGGATGACGCAATTTGGCAATCTGCAACAGTAATCAGTGATTTACACCAGTTCCAGCCTGTAGATCATGGTGAGCCCTCCGAAAGTTCTGTTTTTTATATTACCTATAGTGATCGATTCTTTTATGTAGCTGCCCGGCTTAATGACAGTGATGCGGATGAAATCATTGCGCGCCAACTGATTCAGGGTGGTGGTCTGGGTAGTGATGATTCTTTTGAGTTCATTCTCGATACCTTCAACAACGGCAGAACCGGTTACCATTTCCAGGTAAACCCCAACGGTATTCGACGCGAAGGCATTTACGAGAACCCCAATGACCTGAACCGGGACTGGACAGGAATCTGGCGGGTAGAGTCAAAAATTGATGAAGATGGCTGGACAGCCGAAGTCGCCATCCCCTTTAACACGCTGAATTTTGATCCTGAAACAGAGGAGTGGGGGTTCACCATTGCGCGTACTGTCTCACGCAAGCGCGAAGATATGGCGTGGTCGTCATTTAATCGTCGTATTAACCCGACAACGACGGGTTTGATATCAGGAATTCGTGATATTCGACAGGGCAAGGGCCTGGATATTATTCCTTCCATTACCGCAGCGACCAACGAAGATTACACGACTAATGTTACTGGTCAGCGTTATGACCCGTCGTTGAATGTGTTTTATAAAATCACTCCGAACCTGACGGGGGCGATGACGTTTAATACTGATTTCTCCGCCACAGAAGTTGATAATCGTCAGGTCAACCTTAGCCGCTTTTCTCTATTTTTTCCGGAAAAGCGCGACTTCTTTCTGCAGGATCTTGATATTTTCAGTTTCGGCGGTCTGAACCAGAATGGTATTCCTTTTTATTCCAGGCGTATTGGCCTGAGCAGAAGGGGCACACCGGTAGATATCAATGCGGGTGTTAAATTGACTGGTCGGGTGGGTCGCTGGAATGTCGGTGGGCTGGGTGCCAGGCTGGGGGATTTCGATGGCCTGGATAGCCAGAATGTCTTTGTCGGTCGAGCAGCGGCAAACGTGCTGTCTGAATCCAGTGTCGGCGCTATATTTACCCATGGTGACCCCACCAGTGATACTGACAACATGCTGGGCGGGGTAGATTTTCGTTATCAGAATACCCGTTTTTCCGAGTCTCATAGTTTGAGAGGTAATGTCTGGTATCAGCAATCAGATACTCAAGGCCTTGACGGTGATGAGAAGGCTTTTGGTATCGGGGCAAATTATGATACCCAGAACAATGGTTTTGGTGGCTCTGTTGGCTACGAATACTTTGGTGATGATTTCAACCCGGCGCTGGGGTTTGCCAACCGCACAGGTGTCGACAGTTTTGATTTCCGGGGTTCCGGGCGCTATTTCTTTAAAGGCCACAAATGGCTGCGCAATGTTTTTACTTTTATGCGCTTTGGTCATACCCGTTTTCTTGATACCAAGGAAATGCAAAGTGAAAACTTTTTCTGGCGCATGCTTAATTTCAATACCCACAGAGGGGATCAAGCGGGTTTTGGGGTTTTTCGTAACAGGGAAGGGCTACGCAGAGATTTTAACATCAGGCCCGGCATCGTTATTCCTGCAGGCAACTACACCTTTAGCGGCTTCAATATGGAAGCAAGGCTATCCAATCAGCTGGAATTCTCTCCAGGAATAAGCTTTAACATTGGCGATTACTACGACGGTGAACGCATGCAGGTCAATGCCAATATAGACTGGGCTCCGAATGAGCATATCAACATTGGTTTTAATTATAATTATCAGGATATTACCCTTCCCCAGGGTTCCTTTGACGTGCGTCTGGTATCGGCGAATGCGAACTACGCCTTTAATTCAAAATGGTCCTGGATTAACCTGATTCAGTATGACAATTTTTCCGATGTGGTAGGGATCAATAGTCGTCTGCGCTGGAATCCGCAGGCCGGAGAAGACCTTTTTCTGGTAATTAATTACAATTTCGACGCGGAAGGAGTTTTTGCCGACCTGAATTCCAATAATGCGGAAATTGTTTTGAAATACACCAAAACTTTCCGTTTCTAACTGTAAGGTTTCTTTAAAAATCCTTTCTTTATTCCTTTAGGATGTTCTCAGTTTTTAGCCTGGCCTTTTGACTTGAATTAATGCAAATTATTTTTCCCTGTTATTAGAATACGAGTGCGCCTTAAATAGATTCATATAATTGGCAGAGCATTTGTTGTTACTCATGGATGAATTGGCTTTTAAGGTAGTAAGGAATTGGGCAAGCAAGACAAAATGAACAAGTATGGTGATGGGCTGCTCTTCACTGAGGCAAAGAAACCCAAGCACAAGGGGGCATTTTAAGCATATGAAAACTCGTTTTATAACTGATATTTTCCTGTCACTGGCTACCTGCCTGCTGTTTGTTAATTCCTCTCAGGCCCAGCAAACACGAACCGGCACCCATTTAAACTCCAAAGCACAGCCTTCCGAAGTGCTGATGCTCGAGGTTCCGGATGAGGTGGAAAATATTCGGCAGATGCTGCTGAGTGGTCGAAAAAACGAAGCCCTTCAAGCAGCTGAATCCTATATCGAGAAAGTGGAGCGTTTAAGCCTGCGTCATGAAACATTGCCGAGATATTATGCCTGGAATGCCTACTGTACGGTGTTGACCAGCTTGCAACGGGTAGAAGAGGCTATTGCGGCCTGTTCTTCTGCCATGGGATTTGAGCCAAGCAAGTGGTCTGCCTTGAATAACCGGGGTACGGCAAAATTTGTCGGTGGTCGAACACAGGAAGCACTGTCAGACTACCAGGCAGCCCTGTTAATGGTGGATGAATCGAACGCGAGAGTGCGCGCCACTATTGAACATAATATTTCACTGGCGAGGCAGCGTTAGGAAAAAACCGTGGCTTCGAATAGCACGCCTGAAGCCCCGGTTATCCGTTAGTGCGCTCGAATTCCTGCATAAAGTCAGCCAGTAGTTTACATCCGGCTATCGGCATGGCGTTATAAATTGACGCCCGAATACCTCCTGCTGCCCTGTGTCCCTTCAGTGCATACAGTCCATTTTCAAGTGCTTCTGCAAGAAAGCGTTGTGTCAGATCTTCATTGGGTAAAGTCCAGGACACATTCATCAGGGAGCGATCTTCCCTGGCAGCGATGCCGGTATAAAAATCAGTGCTATCGATTACCTGATACAGGGTATCAGCCTTGTTTTGATTCATCCGCGCCATAGCTTCCAGGCCACCTTCATTTTTCAGCCACTCCATGACAAGACAAGTGGTATAGATAGCAAAGGTATTATTGGTGTTCGCCAGGGAGTGGGACTTGTCATAGACAGCGTAATCCAGCAAGGAAGGCGTAAGCTCCATGGCATGGCCGATCAGGTCTTTGCGTATTAGCACAAGCGCCGTCCCTGCCGGTCCCAGGTTCTTTTGCAAGCTGGCAAACATGATGCCCAGGCCAGTAAAGTCCACCGGACGGGAAAAAATATCTGATGTGGCATCAACTACCAGAGGTATATCGCCCAGCTGTGGATAGCTTTTGTATTGGGTTCCATAAATGGTGTTATTGCTGGTGATATAGGCATAGGACGCATCGTCAGAGACCATATCGCGATTCAGTGGAGGTAGCTTGCTGTAATTACAATCCTCTCCACTGCTAGCCACCTCGATGTTGCCATAACGGGCTGCTTCAACATTGGCCTGCTTGGAAAAATTACCGGTTTCACTGTATACCGCTTTACGAGCCGGTTTTAATGGCAACAGATTCATGGGGATTGCTGAAAACTGCATCCGGGCGCCGCCATGGGTATAAAGAATGCTGTAATCGTCAGGCAGGTTGGATATCTCTCTGATCAATTCATCACAGCGATCGAGGACTGCCTCAAATTCCCTGGAACGATGAGAGATTTCAATCACAGAAACACCCATGCCCTTGTAGTCCAGAAACTCTTCCTGAATTTGTTTCATGACCGGAATAGGCAACATTGCCGGACCGGCACCAAAGTTATAAACCTGCTTGCTCATAATATGAATATCTTTTTGTTTTTGTGATTTACGTTACTAAATAAACTTTAGATTGCCCAAACCTTGATGACATGCGGTATAGCCCGGATGTCGTTAAGGGTTTCTTCTGAAGGCTCTGATTCGACATCAATCAGATTATAGGCAATTTCATCGCGGCTCTTGTTCAGCATATCAATTACGTTGATATCCTTGTCGGCAAGGATGGATAAAATCTGCCCCAGCATACGAGGAACATTTTCATTGATTATGGCAATACGATGCCCTTCGGATTTTTCCAGCGTAAGCGAAGGAAAATTTACGGAATTTTTGATGGTGCCGTTTTCAAGAAAATTACGTAGTTGATCAACAGCCATTATCGCGCAGTTTTCTTCAGCTTCATCCGTGCTGGCGCCAATATGAGGCAACAGGAATGCTTTTTTACTTTTTAATAATCCGGGAGTAGGGAAGTCGGTAACGTAGCCGGACAGGGCGCCGTTATTTAATGCTTCAATCAGGGCTTCTTCGTCAACAAGCGCATCTCTGGAGAAGTTCAATAGTACTGCGCCAGATTTGAAGTAGTTGATTAGTTTTCTGTCTATCAGATTTCTTGTGGATTCCAGAACAGGCAAATGCAAAGTCACATAGTCCGAGCGGGAGATCAGGGAGGTCAGATTCTCCTGTTTTTCGATCTGGTTAGCCAGTCGCCATGCAGCATCTACTGAAATTGCCGGATCATATCCCAGGACTTTCATACCCATCTGGATTGCTGTATCTGCCACCATTGCGCCAATAGCACCCAGTCCAACAATTCCAAGGGTTTTTCCTTTCAGTTCCATGCCTTTGTATTTCTTCTTCTCTGCTTCTACCAGCTTCGACATTTCTGCCGCATCCAGTTCATGAGAAAGACTGTTTACCCAGTTAATGCCTTCAATAATTCCTCGAGAAGACAAAAGCAGGCCACAAAGTACCAGTTCTTTGACTGCATTGGCGTTGGCACCCGGAGTATTAAAAACTACGATGCCTTCCCTGGTATAACTATCGACAGGGATATTGTTGACACCGGCACCGGCCCGTGCAACGGCTTTCAGGTTGGGGTTTATATTTTCAGCAGACAGTTTTTGACTGCGTACAAGTAAAGCATCAGCATTTTCTACATCGGGAGATATAAGGTAATCCTGTTTGGGAAAACGTGCGAGTCCCTTGTCAGAAATCTGATTGAATGTCTGAATCTTGAGCATCTGATGGTCTTCCCTTGAGGTGTTGTTGACTTGAATACCGGGCTTGTTCCCGGAAAATTCAGGGGCGCATTTATACAGTGAAATCGTCAAAATTTCCAGTTAAAACCTTTGTCTATGAGATAATGGAAGGAAATACCAACACTGGTTTGGCCATGAATTCTGACTGGTTTGTCTACATATTGCGTACGGCTGGCGGCGCCCTGTACACCGGGATTACGACTGATGTAGCGCGGCGCCTGGATGAGCATGCCGGAATCGGTGCCGGGGCAAAAGGGGCGAAGGGTGTTAAAAGTAAAAAAGGGGCAAAAAGTCTGCGTGGTAAAGGCCCTCTGGAGCTTGTCTGGCATACCCCTGTCAAAAATCGCAGTGAAGCGTCTGTACTTGAAGCGCGGATTAAGAAATTGTCGCGAAACTCCAAGGAACAGCTGATAAGTGGCGATCAGGAAGTACTTGAGAATATGTTTCCCTGAATGCCTCAATGTTCATTCTGGGGTATAATTCCTTTTTTTTAAAACATGATCAGGTTAAGTATGACTGAGGCGAAAAACATCGTCCCATTGCAAATGCAGGAACTCGGAAAGAATGCTCGAGCGGCTTCCCGTGTTATGGCAACAGCAGACACGGCTGTTAAAAATGCAGCCCTGCTTGCAGCTATGGACGCCATTGACTCAACCCGTGACAAGCTTGCCAGTGCCAATGCCAGGGATCTGGAAGCCGGCACTAAAAAAGGGCTGGATCCTGCAATGCTGGATCGCCTGGAGCTCACGCCTCCCAGAATTGAGAATATGCTGGAAGGTTTGCGTCAGGTTGCAGCCCTGTCAGATCCTATTGGGGAAATAGGCGAGATGCGCTATATGCCCAGCGGCATTCAGGTAGGCAGGATGCGAGTTCCGTTGGGAGTGATCGGGATTATTTATGAATCCAGGCCCAATGTGACTGCCGAAGCCGCCAGTTTATGTTTGAAATCCGGCAATGCCACCATTTTGCGTGGCGGCTCGGAAGCATTTTATTCCAACCAGGCCATCGCAGACTGTATACGTCAGGGGCTGGAGACAGCCGGATTGCCGGCAGCTGCTGTGCAGGTGGTCGGGACAACGGATCGCTCTGCTGTCGGCGAGCTGATTACCATGCCTGAATACGTGGATGTCATTGTTCCCCGGGGTGGTAAAGGTCTGATTGAAAGAATCAGTAATGAGGCCAAGGTACCAGTGATCAAGCATCTGGATGGAATCTGTCATGTTTATATCGATGATGGGGCAGATATCACGAAGGCGGTAAATATCGCACTTAATTCAAAAACCAACCGCTATGGTGTCTGTAATGCAATGGAAACACTTCTGGTTGCGGAATCCATGGCTGCGCAGGTGCTGCCGCAACTTGAGCAGGTCTACAGTGATTTCGATGTGGAGATACGCGGTTGTAAAAAGACCTGTGTATTAATGGTAAGCGCGAAGGCAGCCAGTGAAGAAGACTGGAGCACAGAATACCTTGCTCCGGTGCTTTCAATTCGTGTCGTTTCCGGTATTGATGAAGCCATTGACCATATCAATACCTATAGTTCCCAGCATACGGATACGATCGTTACGGAAGATTATAGCCGCGGTCGGCGTTTCCTCAGGGAAGTAGATTCCAGTTCAGTGATGATTAATGCATCAACGCGTTTCGCTGATGGTTTCCAGTATGGGTTGGGCGCAGAAATAGGTATTTCTACAGACAAAATTCATGCGCGTGGACCAGTCGGGCTCGAAGGTCTCACCTCACAAAAATATGTTGTGCTGGGTGATGGTCATGTCCTTGAGAAATAGAACTTGCAGTGAATGAAAGTACTGCGTCAGTGCTGGATTTAGGCTTGATGGGAGGAATGTTTGATCCTGTCCATCAGGGGCACCTTAAAATAGCGCTCACCTCCCTTGAGAATTTACAACTGGATGCGATCCGACTGCTACCCTGTGGCAACCCGGTCCATCGGGGCGAGGTTTTTGCTTCTGCGCAACATCGCCTGGCTATGCTGAGATTGGCGGTTGAAAGTTATTCGGATATTGGAATAGATGATCGTGAACTTAACAGCGATGAACCTTCCTTTACCCTGACAAGTTTGCAAAAGATAAAACAGGAGCAGCCCGATGCAAGGCTTTTCTTTATTATGGGTCAGGATGCTTTCAATAATTTTCATACCTGGCATCGATGGCACGACATATTTTTGTTAACTCACATAATTGTTGCTGCAAGACCTGGCTATCAGCTTAATCCTGTTAAAGAATTAGAGACAGAATTAAAAAAACGAATGGTGCCATCAGTAGAAAAATTGAAACAGACAGAATATGGAAAAATATTTATTACAGAATATGACTTGTTGGATATTTCCTCGTCAATGGTAAGAGAGACCGTTCTTGGCCATAAAAGTTTGGCAGGGTTGGTACCAGAATTGGTGCCAGAAAAAGTTGCTCATTATATAGATACTCACAAGTTATATGCCCGGGAGGCTGACATTTGAACGCTGAAAATCTCAAAGATATTGTTATCAATACTCTTGATGATATGAAAGGCAGGGAAGTGACCTGTTTACATGTTTCCGATATTACGACCATTACCGATTATATGGTTGTAGTTGCCGGGACATCATCAAGGCATGTCAGATCTCTTGCTGAAGATGTTGCAAAAAAAGTCAAAGACAGTGGCAGTCCGGTCTATGGTATGGAAGGCCAGAATCAGGGTGAATGGGTTTTACTGGACCTGGGTGATGTGCTGGTTCATGTAATGACAGAAGATGTTCGAAAAATGTATGACCTTGAATCGCTCTGGGACATGAAGCCTTCCGATAAAAAATAAAGTTTTGTGACACCAGAAACGTCACTTTTCCCTATACGCTCTGAATATGAAAATAAAGCTCATTGCAGTTGGAACCAAAATGCCAGCCTGGGTTGAAACGGCAGTCAATGAGTACCAAAAACGTCTGCCAGGAAACTTTCAGTTAATCATCACCGAGGTTGCCCTGGCGAAAAGATCCAAAGCCAACTCAGATATAGCAAAACTTTGTGAAGCCGAGGGAAAAGCACTATTAAATGCCGTTGCACCGGGTGATTATCTGGTAGCGCTGGATGTAAAAGGGAAGTCTCTGGCAACCGAGGTGATGGCCAATAAAATTGGTACATTAAAGGATATTGGTCAGGATCTGGCATTACTTGTGGGTGGTCCGGATGGACTTTCAGAGAAATGCCTTGAGTCAGCTCAGGAAGCATGGTCACTCTCTGCTTTAACAATGCCTCATACTATTGTTAGAATCGTGGTAGCAGAGCAGATTTACAGGGTCTGGAGTGTTTTGGCAGGGCATCCCTACCATCGGGAATAGCTGAAACAGGCTAAAAACAAAGTTTGCTGGATTCACCGATCAGTATCGGTAAATAAAGAAGAACTACGAATACTATAAATCCAGATAGTATGAACTCAGGTAGTTAAATACAGGCAGTACACCATAGTGGACTTACGTGATATCAGTAATGACTGAAAAAATCACAATACAGGATCACCAACTCGAACGGCAAATAGTTTTGTCGAGAATCATCGTCGGCGGCGTAATCGCATTCTTGTTAATCCTTGCCTTGATTGCCCGACTATTCTTCCTTCAGGTCAATCAGCACGATTATTATTCAACCAAGTCTGATAATTATCGAATTCATGTTCAGCCCATCGTTCCTACAAGGGGGTTAATTTACGATAGAAATGGTACGTTGCTGGCAGAAAACGTGCCCAGTTTTACGCTTACCCTGATTCGGGAACATGCTGGTGATGTTGATAAGGTGGTTGATGTAATTGAATCTCTTATCTCTCTGACAGAAGAAGACAGGGAAAAGTTACGTAGTCGCTTGCGAAGTCGAAGTATTCCTTACTCCTCTGTTCCTGTTCGTTTTAATCTAAGTGAAGAAGAAATTGCCAGAATTTCTGTAAATCAGTTTCGCTTGCCAGGTGTCAGCGTAGAGGCTCAACTTGTACGGCATTATCCGGAAGGCGAAATTTTTGCTCACTCAGTTGGCTATCTGGGCAACATTACAGAAGACGAATTAAAAGCAGTTGATCCTGTCAATTACAGTGGTACCCATCAGATAGGCAAGCAGGGAATTGAGAAGTTTTATGAAGATATTCTCCATGGCCAGGTAGGTTACCAAACCGTCGAAAAAAATGCCCGCGGTCAGATCATGAGCGTTCTGGACAGAACTGATCCAGTTCCTGGTCAGGATATTGTATTGAACCTTGACAGCAAGATACAAAAAGCCGCAGTAGAGGCGTTGGGTGACTATCGTGGCGCAGTAGTGGCAATTGATCCTGAGACCGGTGGTATTTTAGCTCTGGTGAGTAAACCTGCGTATGACCCGAATATTTTTGTACAGGGAATCAGTCGAAAAGATTATGCCTCTCTTAATGATCCGGTAAATTCGCCCTTATTTAACCGCGCATTGGCCAAATATGCGCCGGGCTCTACAGTAAAACCTTTTATCAGTCTTGCAGCGCTGAATGAAGGCTATCGTACTCCGGAGGATACTGTACATGACCCCGGCTACTATCAATTGGGTAATCATAAACACTACGACTGGACCTGGTGGTCGGATAAGACCGGTCATGGCACAGTTGATATGCAAAGAGCAATCTATCAGTCATGTAATGTGTATTTCTGGGATCTTGCCATGGACATGGGTATTGACCAGATGCATGACTTCCTTTTCCGTTTTGGTTTTGGGCGAAATGTCAGCCTGGATTTGCCACAGGCCAGTACCGGCACCTTGCCTTCACGGGAATGGAAATTGAATGCCATGGGTGAGCCATGGTATCCCGGAGAAACAATTAACTCCTATGTCGGACAGGGTTATACAGAAGCAACCCCGTTACAACTGGCGACGGCAACCATGCTTATGTCAAATAAAGGAAAATGGCATCGCCCTGCAGTGATGAGGCAAATCGGCACGGACTCCTCACCGGCCATAGAATCCAGTTTTCTTCCGGATATAGAAATCAATAATCCGGATTACTGGGACTTTATAGCCGAATCCATGGAGATGGTTGTTAGCAGGGGATATGGCGGTGAATACAGAACCTATGGTTCTGCCTATCCCTATATAGCTGCCACAAAACCTTTGAACTACCGCATGGCCGGTAAATCCGGTACAGCCCAGGTTATTGCTATTCCGGAAAATTACGACAGAGCCGATGAAGTACCGGAAAAATACCGGGAACATGCATGGTTTATTTCTTTTGCACCGGTTGATAATCCCAAAATTGCCCTGGCGGTTTTTGTCGAACATGGCGAGGCTGGTAGCTCTGTTGCTGGCCCTATTGCCAGAAATGTTCTTGATGCCTACCTTCTTGATGAGCAGGGTGAATTGAAAGCGGAATTTATTTATCCGCAAATTTCAGAAGAGGATGAAGGGGCTGAATCAGGAATGCCGTTTAAAGAGTCTGTCGTTGGTTCCGCAAGCGACACAACGGACTCGCTTGCGGAAGAAAATGTGAATCTTGTCAGCGTCAATCAGTAGCTATCAAAACGTGATGGAGAAAGTTTGAGTAGTCAGGATTTTATCAGGCATATGGGCTATATCGGTAAAGACCTTGGGCGCCGCAAGAGTGTCTGGGAATATCTGCATATCGATTTTCCTTTATTGGTTGCTCTTCTGATATTACTCGGTTTTGGTTTGATGGTGCTGTACAGCGCGGCAGATGGCAACATGTCGATGATGCGGCGCCAGATAACCTTTATTATTGTCTCGTTGGGCGCAATGTTGTTTATGGCCCAGCTGGAGGTCAGAATTCTCAGGCGTTGGGCGCCCTGGATGTATCTGGGGGGAATGGCGTTGCTTGTGGCTGTCATTTTCTATGGCAGTATCGGTGGCGGTGCCAGACGCTGGATTGATTTGCCATTACTGCCCCGCTTTCAGCCCTCTGAAATCATGAAAGTAGTGCTGCCGCTTTGTGTTGCCGGTTACTTTTCCAAGCGAGCTCTACCCCCGCGTTTTAAACATATTGTTTGGGCCTTGGTAATCATCATGCTGCCTACCGCTCTCATTGCTATCCAGCCCGATCTAGGTACTGCCTTGCTGATAGCCGTATCCGGACTTTTTGTTATTTTGTTGGCAGGTATTAACTGGAAACTGGTTTTTTCTTTTCTGGGCGTGGCCATCCTCTCCAGTCCTGCACTATGGATATTTTATATGTCCGATTATCAGAAGCAGCGAGTGAAAACCCTGTTTGATCCGCAAAGTGACCCGCTGGGTACCGGATGGAATATTATCCAGTCACAAACAGCAATTGGATCTGGCGGTGTCTTTGGCAAGGGCTGGCTAAACGGTGTGCAATCGCGTCTGGACTTTCTTCCAGAAGGGCAAACTGACTTTATAGTAGCGGTACTGGCCGAGGAATTTGGTCTGCTGGGAATGCTGTTCCTGCTTGTTCTGTACATCGCCATTATCGGACGTGGACTTTATATCGCAGCCACGGCCCAGGATACCTATAGCCGTTTATTGGCAGGCAGTATCATTCTTACTTTTTTTGTTTATGTATTCGTTAATATTGGTATGGTGAGTGGAATTTTGCCTGTTGTAGGTGTGCCTTTGCCCATGGTTAGTCTGGGAGGGACCTCAATTCTGACTCTGATGCTAGGTTTTGGTATCCTGATGTCCATTCATACACATAACAAGACCCTTATTCCCTGATTAAGGTATAATTTGCGCTGTTTTGATGAAACCAAGGCTCTGCTGAGGAGTGAATATTCAAGTGTCTTTTTGGTCTAGCTTGACCAGATTCCTGATTATCGCCCTGGCTGCCACTCTGGCAGCTTGTGTAAGTCCAACTACCCCTCAAAAAACTGGTTCAGGCCGTTATGAAATGGCTGATGACAGCCCGGTTCTTGAGCCTATTGACCTCTCGGCAGTGCCACCCGTTATTCCTGAACCTGTGACCCGAACCATTGCTGGAAACAAAAGCCCCTATACAGTTAACGGGATGACTTATTATGTAATGGATTCAGAGGAAGGCTATGAGGAAACCGGAATGGCTTCCTGGTATGGCCGAAAATTTCATGGTCACCTGACTTCCAATGGTGAGATCTATGACATGTTCACTCTGACCGCGGCCCATAAATCGCTACCCATCCCCAGTTTTCTCGAGGTTACCAATCTGGACAATGGCAAAAGTGTGGTGGTCAGGGTTAATGACAGGGGCCCCTTTCATGATGACAGAATCGTCGACCTATCCTATGCAGCGGCGGCCAGTCTGGATTATGCCGCTAACGGTACTGCCCGAGTCAGGGTAAAGGCATTGTTACCTGATTCGTCTACTGAATCTCCCCGGTTTACACAACAGAGTGCCTCGTCAGAAAGCGATCCTGATGCGCAGGCAACCCAGGAACTGGTGCTGCAGGAACGAAACCGGATTGAGCAGGGGGCTGGACTGGATTTTCTCCAGGTAGCGGCATTTAGTAACGAAAATAGTGCCATAGAACTGATGAACAGGGTAAAACTACTCACCTCGCTGCCGGTATTTATTCGTAGCGATAGTGATGGCGGGACAGAAAACCTGTTGCATCGAGTGCGTCTTGGCCCCTTAAATGAGACAATAGATCTGCGCGCACTGATCACATTAATTGTAGATGCCGGCCTTGGCATGCCGTTCAGGGTCAGGCAATAAACATAATGTTGCCATTTTTAGACAGACAATTATTAGACAATTACCAGATAAGATCACAGACCACAGATTGCAATGTAATAGACTGAACCAGAACAGAGATTTAATCCTTTAATCAGAAACTGACAACAATTTTCATGAGGACAGAAATGGTGAGTTTGCGAACATTTTTCACACCTATTACTTCGGTAAATTCCAGGAGGTTCTTTGGGGTATTACTGTTAGCGAGTGTTTTTGTTGGGCAGGTTGATGCCCAGCAGTCAATCATTCCTCGTGCTCCCCAGATAGCTGCAACAAGCTATATTCTTATGGATGCCAAAACCGGTGAAATTCTGGTTGAGGAAAATGCTGATATTCCACTGCCACCGGCAAGCCTCACTAAAATCATGACCTCCTATGTCGCTGCCAATGAAGTTGCTCAAGGTAATGTTTCTCTCAATGACCAGGTTCATGTCAGTGTCAAAGCCTGGCAAATGGAAGGCTCGAAAATGTTTATCCAGGAAGGAACCCAGGTACGTCTGGAGGACCTTTTACGCGGCATGATCATTCAGTCCGGAAATGACGCCAGTGTCGCCATCGCCGAACATATTGCTGGCAGCGAAGCCGCATTTGCCGACATGATGAATCAACATGCGGAATTGCTGGGATTGAATAACAGTTATTTTTTGAATGCATCGGGCTTGCCCATGCCCCAACACACCATGTCAGCGAGAGACCTGGCGCTGTTGTCGAAGGCACTGATAGAAAATTTTCCGTCTCACTACGCCATGTATTCCGAGAGGGAATTTACCTTTAACGAAATACGCCAGCCCAACAGAAACAGCCTGCTGTTTCGAGATCGTAACGTAGACGGTATCAAAACCGGGCATACCGATGAGGCGGGTTACTGTCTGGTGGCATCCGCGACAAGAGAGGATATGCGTCTGATTGCCGTAGTGATGGGAACAGACAGCACTGATGCCCGTGCCATTGAATCGCAGAAACTGTTGACCTATGGCTTCCGTTTCTACCAGACCCTGCAGTTATTCGAGAACAGTGAAGTACTCTCTACCGAGCGCGTCTGGTCCGGTAAAAACAATGCCGTGGATATTGGTATCACCGACGAGGTTTATGTAACGATTCCCCGCGGTCAGGAAGACAACCTGGTCAGAGAGCTGGTGATAGATGAAACACTGAAAGCGCCGATCAGCGCGGGGCAGGTACTGGGTAATATTAAAATCAGTCTTAATGATCAGGTTTTTTATGACGGCCCTGTAGTGGCCATGGAAGTCATCGAAAGAGGTAGTTTTATCAAGCGTATCATGGACTTTCTGCATTTGTTTTTCCTCAGTCTGTTTGGCTAAGGAAGAGAAATATCGGGACACTGAACGTTCAGGAGCAATTAAGATACGTAGCATGCAACAGGAAGAATCTCCAAAAATAGAATATCCTTGCCGTTATCCTATCAAGGTCATGGGAGTTGATGTTGATGAATTCAGTAGCGCTATTATTGATATTATTCGTCAACATGCACCGGAACTTGCAGAAGAGGATATCAATTTTCGACCCAGTCGGCATGGTAAATATCTGGCTGTGAATGTCATTATCACGGCCCGCTCACTGGAGCAGATTAAGGCCATCTTTGACGATCTGAAGGCCAGTGGCCGCGTTGCCATGGTCATATAGATTCCTATATATAGATTGTCAAACTGACCCTCAACCACCAAAGTTGGGCAGCATCATTCTTTAAGAGGTAATGTGACCAGCATTCTTGCACCAAGTCATGTTGAAGAACTGATATTCAGGGATCTTGGGCTGGCTGACTATTCAGAAACCTGGAATGCCATGAAATCATTCACGATTGATCGCAATCCCGGACAACAGGATGAGTGCTGGTTACTCCAGCATAGTCCCGTTTTCACCCTAGGGCAGGCTGGACTGAAAGAACATATTATCGATCCTCATGGTATTCCTGTGGTTGAAAGCGACAGGGGCGGGCAGGTGACCTATCATGGGCCAGGACAACTGGTTGCCTATCTTCTGCTTGATATTAAGCGGCGAAAGAAAGGCATTCGACAACTGGTAGATATCATTGAGCAAAGTATTATCGAAGTGCTTGCTGACTTTTCCATTTCTGCCTCAACCCGCAAGGGTGCACCCGGTGTCTATGTTAATGATGACAAGATTGCCGCGCTTGGCTTGAGAATCAAGAATGGCTGTTCCTATCACGGCTTGAGTCTGAATGTTGACATGGATCTTGAGCCATTTAGTTATATTAACCCCTGTGGTTATCCCGGACTCGGGGTTACCCAGATTCGCCAGTTTGTTACGGATTACCCGACCGATCTCATGGTAGAAACCAGTGCCAGGTTAACTAAGGTGCTGTCAGACAATCTGCTATAATTCATTTTTTTTAACTTTTCAGTAGCTCAATTATGCCAAATACAGAAAATATCAAATCTGTTGTACAGGGTGAAAAACTCCGTGGTGCAGATAAGGTAGCGCGAATTCCGATAAAGATTATTCCGACCGTTGAAATGCCTCGCAAACCGGAATGGATTCGTGTCACTCTCGGCAATAATGAAAAAGTGGACAAGATCCGCCAGACCCTGCGCAAGCATAAGCTCAGCTCGGTATGCGAGGAAGCCTCCTGTCCTAACCTGGGGGAATGTTTCAGCAGTGGTACGGCTACTTTCATGATTATGGGCGATATTTGCACGCGCCGCTGTCCGTTTTGCGATGTTGCCCATGGCCGGCCGAATGCCCTGATGGAAAACGAACCCCTGGAACTTGCTGAGGCAATCGCAGAAATGGGGCTCACTTATGTGGTGGTGACCTCAGTGGACAGAGATGACTTGCGTGATGGTGGAGCTGATCATTTTGCTCGCTGTATCGCTGAAACCCGTCGTCTTAATCCGGGTATCAAGGTTGAGGTATTAGTGCCTGATTTTCGTGGCAGGGGCGATATTGCAATCGACATTCTGTCGCGCACCACCCCGGATGTGTTTAATCACAATCTGGAAACTGTGCCCAGGCTGTATAAACAGGTCCGACCCGGTTCAGATTATCAGTGGTCCCTTGATCTGCTGAAAAAATATAAAGACATGGCGCCTGATGTGCTGACCAAATCAGGAATAATGGTTGGTGTGGGTGAAACCAGAGAAGAAGTGTTGCAGGTAATGGAAGATATGTACGCTCACAACATTGATATGGTTACTATCGGGCAGTATCTGCAGCCATCACGGGATCATTTGCCTGTTGATCGCTTCGTTCACCCGGATGAATTTGAGGAATATGCTCAAATTGGTGAGAAGATGGGGTTCCATCATGTTGCCAGTGGTCCCATGGTGCGCTCCAGCTACCACGCTGATAAACAGGCAAAACTGTCAGACTAACCCGAGTGAGCAGATTACTGAACAAGGTTGCTTTCATTACCGGTGCCGCTGGCGGTATTGGTTTGGCTGCGGCAAAACTTTTTTTACAGGAAGGTGCCTCGGTCATTATGGCCGATCGGGATGCAGACCTGTTGGAAGATGCCAGGGCAAGCATGGAGGAGCTGACCAATGCAGAAGGCAGTTTTAACATAGTAAAAACAGATGTCACCAGTCAGCAAGAAATTGAGCAAACCGTCTCTCATATTCAAAGAAAGTTTAATCGTATTGATATAGCCGTTCTTAATGCCGGCATACCCGGGGCCAACATGCCGTTGGAGGACTATCCGGTAGAGTTGTTTGACCAGGTGATGGCGGTGAATATGCGTGGTGTCTGGCTGGGAATGCGTGCGGTTATACCGCTAATGAAGCAGCAGCAAGGCGGCAGCATCATAATGACGTCTTCCATTCAGGGCTTGTCGGCATTGCCAGGTACAACAGCGTATACCACCAGTAAACATGCTTTAGTCGGTATGATGAAAGGGGCGGCACTGGAGTTGGCTGAATTTGGCATAAGGGTCAATGCCATTCATCCCGGGTATGTTGAAACACCGATGATGGAGGCTATTCATCACGCCGTGGTGCCGGATGCTCCGGAAAAATTCCAGGCTAGTATTGCCTCTTCGGTACCTATGGGGCGCTATGCCAAAGCGGATGAAATTGCCCGGCTGATGTTGTTTCTGGCCAGTGATGAATCCAGTTATTCAACCGGTAGCAGCTTCCTTGCTGATGGTGGTATTTTAGCCGCCTTGCCAACCGTCTAGAATTCTCCAATAATTTCTCGCCCAGTCTGCAACGCCCCCGCGAACAGCGGTATTTTGCCTACGCTAATTCGTGACGGCCTCGATGGCCGTGTGAGTACCGGTCAGATCGAGAATCATGCTGGTCAATTCATCCCAGGGTTTGAGATTCATCAAACCTTTTACCGACTGATCGACATTGCGGGCCTTGATCAACATATTTTCCAGGCTGCTTATGCTGTGACTACGAAGCGCATGGCCGACAATGGGCATTCTGTTTTGCCAAACTCTTTCTGATTGCATAACGCCATTAATATTCTGTCCCTGGCTAATTTTTTCCTGCATACGTAAAAGGGTCCTGATTTCACGGATCAGAAAAAACAGTATTTTCAGGGGATCATCACCTTCGGCCCGTAAATGATTAAGTATATTCAATGCCTTGCCGCCATGACCGGCGAGGCTGGCATCAGCCAGGGCAAAAACGTTGAAGCGTGAACTGTCAGCGACAGCTCTGGCGACAAAATCCCGGGTCAGCATTCTGTCACCTGCAAGCAGTGCCAGCTTGTCAATTTCCTGGGCAGCAGCCAGTAAATTACCCTCCACCCGCTGACAGATAAGATCAATACTGTCCTGATCGGCAGAGAGCCCGACGCGTTTTATGCGTTGCGCTACCCAAGCGGGTAGTTGTTGGGCATTAACCGGCCATACCTGAACCACGATACCCTGGGACTCGATAGCCTTGAACCATTTTGTGGAAAGGGCCGGTTTTTCGATTTTACCGCTGCTAATCAGCAGTAAATTATCCTCCCCGGGGTTATCGGCATAGGTCTGTAAGGCCTTTTTTGCCTCGTTATCCAGTTTTGGTGAATGTAGTCGCAGATCAATGAGTTTGCGATCCGCAAACAGGGACAGGCTGTTGGCAGATTCCAGCAGGATATCCCAGTTAAACTGGGCGCTGACATCATGTACTTCGCGTTCGCTAAACCCTTGCTCTTTGGCAATGTGCCGCACGCTATCGAGAGTTTCCTGCACCAGCAGGGTCTCATCACCGGAGATCCAGACAAGAGCAGGCAATTGTTTTGCCAGTTGGGAAGTGAGATGTTCAGGTTTGACGATCATGTGCCATCATTCTAGCGAAGGCCAATGATGCATAAAAGCATAATCATGTTTCTTTGCTGGCAAAGTTCAGCTTTCACTTTCAGTAACTGGACTTTCTTCGTTATCTGCCAGCGTTTGCTGTGCATCCTGCAACAGCTCAATATTGGTCTGATCACTGACTTTCGATTCAATGACTTCACCTTCTGCATTACGCTGGAGTGATTCCCTGACTGAATTCAGTCGTCTTGCGGCTTTCCACGTATGACGGCATCCATGTTTTACCTGATTGGCGTACTGCAGCAAGATATCCATCTGGGAGATATCCAGATTGCCAAACGAGGCATTTAGCAGAATAGCTTCTTTCAGGGTATCGTATTTCTTCTCAACCTCATCATAGGGGACCGAGCTCTTTATGGTTTCCGGGGTATTGTCTGGTGTGAGTGAGTACAGATGTCTGTTAGCGCCTCTGATTTGGCCATGCTGCCACGGGTAGTGATTAATATGTTTCTAACTAACCCGCTCAATTCCATTGTGGAAAGCCAGATGCTGCAGGTAGTGCTTTTTTTCCGTGATTTTTGGTATTGCCCTGCTTATGACTAGTGCAGAAAGAGCGCGCCCATTTCTGGAATTTATGGGGTCACTGCAGAAAGTTTGCATGACCATAGTAAAAAGAGCAATGCTGCTGGCCCCGGTCGCTGTGTTTGGCTTGATGGCATAACTTATATCGAGGATTGGTCTGGAAGCCCTGCTGGGGATGGCCATCTATGTGATACGATTTTGTCTGGCCTATTCATTATTTTTTTACTGACCCGTTACAATCCTCTGTTCTTTATCAAAACTCCAGAGAATTGCTGCTGCAGGCATTTTCAACTTCCAGTTCGGCGGCCGTCATGCCGTTAACCATTAAAACCGCTGAAGACAAACTCAATGTCTGGCCTTCCATTGCCGATTTTGTTATTCCCATTGGTGCGACCATCAATATGAATGGCACCGCGCTTTACCAGGGCGTTGCTACTATTTTCCTTGCGCAGATTTATGGCATAGAGCTAAGTACCAATACATTAATGTTACTGGTAGTGGTGGCAGTGGGTGCCAGTATCGGTTCACAGGTGACTCCTGAAGTCGGTATTGTAATTCATGCCATGGTACTTGGTACGGTGGGTATTCCAGCCTCAGGTATAGCGCTGTTACTGGGAGTCGATCGCATACTGGATATGTGCAGAACAGCGGTCATTGTTGCCGGTGACTTAGTGGCTTGCCTGGTAATGGACAAGTAGGTTGGATGTTTCAGTACTAGTGAAGAGGAAACCCTGCAGCAAAAAGATCTACAGAAAGAACGCTTGTTTACCAATGAAGATGTGATCGTACGAAAAGTATGAAAATTTGCGATGAACGGCAAGCTGGCAGGTAATAGTTTTATCCTGTTGCGCTTATTTATTCTTGGAATTCATAAAAACTAAATGTAGTGTTTCGGTTCCCCATAACAGTAACAGAACAATCCCCCCATGTTTCAGGGAGTGCCCATTCCACGTTGGGTTGATACTCCAGGCTAATGATTTTCATATTACAAACAACATCAATCGAATCGAGACGCCCATCCACATCAGCAATGCTAAATGTTCGCCTAGAAGGAATGAAAAACCAGCCGCTGTCTTTTTCAATAATTCTAGCCTTACTTTTAAGCGTAAGTCCCTGATCCAGGGCTAGCTGAAGTTGCTTAGCCTGTTCATGCATAATGTCATTAGTATCAAGGGTCACAAGATTTAGGCGTCTGTTATAACTTTCTAGGGCGTCGAAATATCGACCAAGCGATATCTCGATATTGAAACGATATTGAAGGGCGACATTCAATTCTTCATTGCTAAGTTGACTGACTTCGGGCAAGGTAGCTCGGGTAATCGCACGGTAAGCAAGATGCATGTCCTGACGCTGCATTTCAACGACTCCCAGTTGCATATTGCCCAGACCGATATCATGCAGACTGTAAGTAGAGGTTTTGAGATTTTCATTGGCTAGTCTGGCAGCCGGGTCCAGACGATTTTCATTCAGAAGCTGTTGCACTTCGTTATAAGGGGTCGTGAATTGTGGACCGGATATATTTGGAATTTCAGGTAAGTCAAATGCTACTGTGACAATATTATTATGCCATTCAACTGCAGTACCCTTGATGATCGCAGGTTCGAAAGTCCATGATTTAATAGTCTGAATAGTACTGTCTGTTGGAAGGGAAGAAGGCATGGTATCTAGCACATCAACATTGGATGTACTGCCATCAGCGTTAATTGTAAATCGCACTTTTATCCAGCCTTCAGGTCCTGGGCCAAATCGTGTTGCTGGCCGTGGTGGCGTATCAATCTTTACAGGAACTATCTGTTCAAATTGATAGCGTGTGGATGTTGCATAGGTATCATGCTGAGCCAATAGGTTTCCACAAAAAAAGAAAAGAAAAGCGCACATGAATAACCCGATTGTTCGAGAAAAAAACGATTCACTACCCATGTAAAATCCTTTCCTGAATTTGAAAATATACTGGCTAATTTAATTCTTAGAATATACATTTTTTTACATTACTTACAATAAATCAATTAACAAAAAATATACTGATAAGAAAATTGAAATGCATAAGTAGGTAAACTATGCTCTTCCCTTTGATTCAATTTATGGTCGAACATGGACTTTTCTGAAGCAATAACAAAAGCAGATCGTCTGGATGCTCAGGGTCGTCATCAGGAGGCAATTAATATTCTTCTTGCCGGTGCTGAAAAAGGAGATATTGAAGCCAAAACACGCCTTGGGAAGAGAATGATTGTGGGAGACCGGGCACCCAGTCTCCCCAAAGATGGGGTTGGTTATATCGTTGAGGCCGCAGAAGCTGGAAGTCCTGAGGCGCTTGGAGTGCTAAGCGTATTGTTTGCTTTGGGGATGTATGTAAAACAGGATTGGCGTCAGGCCTTAAATGCGCTGCGTCTTTCCGCAGAAAATCAATGGGAAGATGCAAGAATCCAGTTGCTAGCAATAGCGTCGAATCGTGAATTAGCCAGTTCCAGAAAGACTGAAGAAGATAATCCAGACTACTGGTTACAATTGGCTGCTTCAGTAGATTTCGACTACTGGTCTACTCCACCTACCTCCAATACTCTCAGTGAAGATCCATTGATAAAAACCTATCCGGAATTTGTAAACAATGATGTCTGTGCCTGGTTAATAAGAAAAGCCCAGGGGCGCTTAACTCGTGCCCAGGTCTATGACTCGGTCAAAAGGACCGTTACAGAAAGTCACACCCGTACTAATAGCGCGGCGATGTTTAATATGGTTGAAACAGATCTGGTTAACCTTCTTATCCAGATGCGTATGGCTGCCAGCACCGGAATTAATTTCAGAAATTTTGAAGCCGCAACCGTACTACACTATGCCAGTGGTGAACAAATCTCTGAACACTATGATTTTATTGATCCCAATACCCCTGATTATGAAAAAGTTATTCGCGAACAGGGACAGCGAATAATTACCTTCATTATTTATCTGAATGATGATTATAAAGGTGGAGAGACTGTGTTTCCCGAACTTGATATCAGTCATCATGGTAGCCAGGGGGAAGGGATATTTTTCGTCAATGCACTGAAAGATGGTCGCTCGGATTTACGTACTCTGCATGCAGGCAGGCCGCCACTTGATGGGGAAAAATGGATTGCTACCCAGTTTATAAGAAACAGTTTCGCCTTGTAAGTATCAATCCCAATATAGCTGCTCAGTATGTGTTGAGTTAGTCATGCTGCTGGTTTATTCTGTTTTTCCACTGGTAATTACAATAAAAGCTAAACTATGATAAAAAAACTTTCTATTATATTTATTCTCGTCATTTTAACGTTTACCTCTGTTTTGTCCCAGACAAACAGCGTCTATGTCGATATTGGTCCTTGTATGGCCATTACCGACAATACAAGACGTTATGCCTGTTATGATTTAATTGAACAACAGGTACGTGCAGCAGAGAGAACTAAAATTGAATATCCGGTTGTATCATTACCGCGTAATATCCCTGAGAATCAACCAGAAACTGACATTACGTCAGAAAACCAGGATCACATAGAACAGAATAACATCGAGGGTTTTGGTCAAGAGACACCTGCGACTTCACGAAATCGCGAGGTTAATGCGAAAATTCTTGCCAACGATGATGGCGACCAGGAGCTTGTAGATACTATTTCTGATCTGAAAGAGCGGATTCCTGGTCAGTGGCAAATAACGCTGTCAAGTGGTCAGGTTTGGCATCAGATAAACAGCAAAAACTATCGTCTGCGTGAAGGTATGGAGGTGCGGATCTATCCTTCACCCTTTGGCGGATCTTTCAGGTTGTCTGCCACTAATATGAATGGTTTTATTCAGGTACAAAGAGTTCAGTAAACTAAGTAGCCAGATAAGAAAACGGCGAGCAATGCTCGCCGTTTCTATTTCCAGGTAATCCTTCTTCAGTATTAAAAGCTTGCTTTAACACCCACGAAGAATCTACGACCAAGGATGTCATAAAAACCTGCCTCTGTCGTTCCTTGTCCAGAAGTTGGAATATTTCCATCCAGATCCGTTTGCGCTCCTGTGATAACAGGCTCTTCATCAAAGATATTATCCAAACCAAAACGCATCACGTATTTGTCACTGATATTCCAGCTTCCTGCCAGATCGAAGACATTGTATGAGTCGTTTGCTCCAACTTGTGGGATTGGATTGTCGCCTGCAATAGGTTTTAGCAAAGGATCTGCTTCTGGCAGATGACGCCAGCGCAGCGTGAAGTTCCAGTCACTGAATCCATAATTAAAGGTGGTAAACATCCTGTAATCATAGGCGCCATTATTGAGTGATGTACCGGGATCTGGTCCAAGACTTCCGGTCCAGTCTATTACAGGTGCAGTTGCTGTCGCCTGGGTATCCAGGGTCAATAACGAGTTCCACATAACGTTGACGCCAAAGTAACCGGGAATGGCACTGATCCCGATATCTGACAGTTCACTTTGCCAGTTAAGGGCAATATCAAGGCCCTGAATCTTGGCGAAACCAGTGTTCTGATAAGTCACGTCGGTAGGAGAGAGTCCACCTGATTCGGGATTACGCTGAATTCGCTGGCATGGTCCATAATTAATGTCGAAACCCGGGTTAGCACCAGCATCAAAGCATTGTGCATAAACATTGGGGCCACCTTCAAGAGCAATCATGTCCTCTATCTCAATAGAAAACCAGTCGACAGTGGTACTTAGACCATCAATAAAGACATTGTCTGATGTTGGCTGCCAAACAAGGCCAGCTGTCAGTGTGGTCGCTTCTTCAGGCTGTACATTCGGATTTCCAACCGCGTTAACAAACCATAGGGCACCGGCTCCAGCAGGCTGTGGCTCAGCAGGGTCGTAAAAATCTGCGGCACCTACCTGTCCCATCAACTGCTGACAAAGACCTTGTACTTGTGCAGCATTAGAATTCACTGCAGGATTGGCACTGTAGGGTGTCAATGCATTCAGGCCACATGGATCGCCAACATTGCCAGACCAGGACTGTGCCTGTGCCTGATATAACTCCGCGATGTTTGGTGCACGCGTCGCCAGCTGGTAACCACCACGGAAACGCAATTCCTCGTTGATGCCCCAGTCAACCAGAGCCTTGTAGGTATCGACGCCGCCTTGCAGACTATAGTCAGAATAACGATAACCCAGTTCCAGGTTTAGATGTTCGATCCCTGACATACCAGAGATAATAGGAACGAATAGCTCGCCATAAACTTCATCCACTGAGGTGCGGCCTTCCACGTTATCTGCGGGGAAGGTGCCCATACTCAGATCAAGAAAGGAGTTTTGCGTGGTTAAAGTATCGAACACATAGAAGTAATTATTACGACGCCATTCATAACCGCCGGCAAAGCGCATTTCACCCGCAGGCAGATCCATTACCCGGCCTTGAATATTGGCCTGAACGAAATTCTGACGCATTTCAGAGTTATTTTGGAGATCTACCAGAAATGCATCGAGACAGTCCTGGCTTATATCGCTGTGGTCTCTAAAGACCGGAATGCCAGAGGTACAGGTTGCCACGCCACCACTAAAGTTGGATGAAGAAAAGGTATTTGCCTCGCGGAAAAAACCTTTCCCATAGTTGGGTGAGGTGATTAACTGACGATGACGTTGTAAGCCCGCATAACCTTTCAGGTTCAGGATTGATGTCGAAGTACCATGAGAAGCTGTCACATCCCAGGTACCATCAATAGCATCCAGTTTCCCTTCAAAGCCAAAATTGTACTGATTGGTTTTAGTTTCTGAATCAATCAGTCGTGGATCAGAGAGTCCCCACAATGGATAGTCAAAAAAGAAGTTTAGATTCCAGTCGCCCTCAGGATTTGGGCGTGAATCAAGAAGCGTGGCTAATTCGCTACTTACCGGAAATGCTTCAGATTTGGAACAGCCCCCAGTAGGAGCGCAAGCCAGACCTATAGGGCCGCCTGCCTGATAAGAAGGGAGAGTGGAAATACCATCAGCAGCAAGTGAAGGTTCATAAACACCATCGCCGCGGGGAATATTCTGTCCCCAACCGCCGGCTGCCGGAGACCATTGCCATAACTGGCGCAGGTTTGACTCAGCTGCGGTAATTTGTGCAAAAGCGGTGACATTCTCAGTCAGATCATAATGTGCTTTGGCAAATATTGAGAACCGTTCAAGCGGAACAGTGGCTTTGTGGCCAATAATATTTTCTTCCCAGCGGCCATCAGGATCCAGTTTTCTAAATGGAGTGCCGTTGATTTCGGTAGGGCCATTGTAGCGATAGTTACCGGCTACACCGCCAGGTCCGCCGGGGGATGCGCCACCGAATACAGCGTTACCGCTATATAAAGTGAGATCATCATTCATCGCAACACGGCCATCAATACCTCCAGAGCCGGTCTGAAAAACCGGTGAAGTTGCTTCGCTAAAGATCGAATCGATAGCTGCACGGCTTGGCGCGTTAGAGGGGTCTATATCGTAATAAGTATCTGAATTAAATGACTGTGTACCATTAACGGTAGGGTCAGCAAGGCCTTTCTTGTAGAAGTCGATGTGCTTACGATCAACAGAACTACGGTCAAAGTACTCTACACCCAGCATGACGTTACCGCGGCCATCGGCTGTATTAGCTCCAAAAAGCGCTGAAAGTCTGGCCTCACCGGCACGGGCGCCATCTGCAATGGCTCCGTACTGTACGTCCAGTTCCGCACCTTCGTAATTGTCTTTGAGGATAAAGTTCACTACGCCCGCTACGGCATCCGCACCATACACGGATGAAGCTCCGCCGGTAATTACCTCTACGCGCTGGATTGCCGATGATGGAATTGAGTTGGCATCAACAGCCATTGACGCATTCACTGGCATGGCACGACGACCATCAATAAGGACTAGGTTTCTGTTTGGTCCAAATCCCCTGAGGCTTATAGTGGCAGCACCTGCCGTCAGTGTAGAGCCCGTATTAATCAACTCACCATCTGCAATTTGTGTAAATTGTGTAGCAGCAGGTACAAATTGTGGTAGCTGATTTAACGCGTTTTCGACCCCAAGCGCGCTGAGGTTTTCAAATGACGCCGCATCAATGGTCTGAATTGGACTATTGGCTTCAAAGTCACGCCGAACTATTCTCGACCCTGTTATTCTTATTTCTTCGACCTGGGCTCCCTCCTGTGCCTGTGTAGTCGTTGAAAATCCTTGTGAAAGCACTGCAGCAACTGACAAAGCCAGTATGTTGCCCTTTTTTCTTTTTATAGGCTTAAACATATATATCCCTCTTTTTATCAAATGTATTGATTAACAAGAAATGTAGATCTCCTATTGAGAATGGAAAATCCTTCATATCATCGCATTGAGATATTGCTATGTAAACGCATTATAAAATTAGATGATGCAGGTGTAACACTTTATTTTTAATTATCAAGTTATTGAAAAATATCAGGAATTTATTTTTGCAGATCTTATTTCTTCGCCTATCGAAAAATTAATGTGTAAAAAAAAAGGAATTATTAACCCAATTAATAAAAACTAATAAATAACGCGGGGTGGTAAAAATATGGAATGAA
>Ga0181595_10000369_pt1 | contig 49510 bp, 44 predicted proteins | sample 041ome_7_FD_145604 | JGI IMG/M metagenome (GOLD analysis project Ga0181595, IMG submission 145604) | Coastal salt marsh microbial communities from the Groves Creek Marsh, Skidaway Island, Georgia - 041401AS metaG (spades assembly) | ecosystem: Environmental > Aquatic > Marine > Intertidal zone... | reverse complement strand
AACATGACAACTAAACTTGCCAAGATCAACGCCTAATGTTCTTATAGACATGATGATTCGCCTCTATCGGTTTGGTCACCTACATCCTAAATCAGGATTGGAGGCGAGTCATCACATTAGACCTGACACTGCATCCTCTGTGACCCTGCATCCTTCTGAGGGGGGACATTGAGTAACACCATTAATCTTTCTGTTGTTCGGTCAGTTAGGTGATAATATGTGCTAATTGAGACATTAGTGCCAGAGCCTCGCTCTAAAACTTGGAATCAACAAAAACGTATAAGGATGACAAATGAATTACACCCGTGTTTTATGCAGCATAGTAGCAGCGACTTGCTTATCGGCTTGTGGCGGCGGTAGCGACGATAACAACAATCCAGCACCACCAACCGGCGGTGGTGGCACCACTCAAACCTTCCAAGCAGTAGTGGTACAACAAACAGAGTGCGGCACAGAACGGGTTGCAACTCATGCTGAATTGCTAGTCCATGACCAAAACTGGCGTGTATTAAGCCGTCACAAAGCCGATTCCGCAGGGAGAATTTCGGCGACCATTAGTAATAGCTCGACGGCAAACGTCAGTATTATCACCTATAATAACGCAGCAAAAGCCTTCAATGTCAGCTCAATGGCACAGCATCCTGTTCGTGACTTAGGTAAGTTTTATATTCCAGGACAAACAGCTGAAGGCTGCGAGTGCCAACTGGCTGATGTGCGTGTGTCATCGCCAACAGGTGAGCTGAATTCAGCCTCAGTGCAATTAACTGGCTATCAGAGCGCAGAACAACGGAAAAATCAGATTGCGTTTAACGAGGTACTTTTTGAGCAAGTCAGACTTTGCCGAGCACCGAATGGCAACTGGCCATTACTTACTGCCGTTGCAAATAGCGGCGGCATGAATGCAGCGGCAGGCAGTATCAGACAATACTCTCCTGCAACGGAGATTGTCATAGCACTGAATCAGGGTGTAACGGTTATCCCGGTAACCTTGAACAGCGGTAACGCGAGCCTAACTGAGTTGCATTACACAGAAACCGGTAGCTTTAACGCACGCTCGCGACTTAACGGTAACGAAGTCTACTTATTTAACCAACTCGACGGCATTGACTTTGTAACAATTCGGGCTGCTGAGAATCAATTTCAAAGCACCGGTGACGGTACTATCTTGCATTCAGTTTCGCAACGAAATAACGTCACACTGCCACAAACAAGTACCTTAGCACTCACGGTTCCTTTTAATGATGCTCATCAGGCGCTGGAAAATTTCTTAAGTCAGGATCTGCTTGCTTCACACACTAACTACAATTTAGGCAGCGTACAGGGCTTTAACACCTTTTATTTTTATGCACAGACAAGACTCACTGATGGCACTCAGTACTTTCAATCTTTTCTTGGTCCGCTACAAGGAAACTATCCGGATGAGGTCGTGCCAAGCGACTACGGAATTGAAAGTAAATTCAGTGAAGATGCCCCCAGCACGGTGCATGTTGCCGTTATACGCTATGGTGATAGTCAATCCTACCAACAATTCCTATTGGAGCAAATCGAACGCAGTAAACTGCCCTTTAAAGAACGCATGACGGGTAAATGGGCTAAATATACGACTGTAAGTATTCAAATTAACACACAGTAAAAACAGCAAAGACTCCTTTATGCACTGTAGTCCGGTACCGGTCCGATGTCCTACTGGTGCCGAATACGTGTGGCTAAGTTAGCGGCCGGGGAGTTTTTGCCAGGTGACTTCATCGCGTACGTAGACCGGCTCGGCCTGCTCGGCGCTGACAAATAACTGTTGCTGCCAGGCTCGGCTGGCAAAAGGCAGCATAAACTGCGCTGACGGGTACAGAATCGAATCAGCAATCAGCGCTGGCGCCAGCTGCTGCAGTGCCTGCGGATAAGTTTGCCAACCGGTGCCAACACCCAACACCTGAGAGGCAAAAGACAGTGAGGTCAAAACCTCAGGTAAAGCGGCCGGCTTAGCCGCGATTTCCGGCGTTATCGCTTGCATTAACCCTGCTTCATCTAACGCATAAGCTGCGATATAGACTTCCGCCATTCTGGCATCAATAGCGGCAATCACCTCTGTCGCGTTTTGCTGTACTGCTGCCGCCTGTGCCATCGCGGCTAGGGTTGACACCCCGAAGACCGGCAAATCTGCGCCAAAAGCCAGACCCTGGGCGACGGACACGCCAATCCTGACACCGGTAAAACTGCCGGGGCCACGACCAAAGATAATACCGTCTAACTGATGAAGGCTGACGCCAGCATCAGCTAACAGCTGCTGTACCATCGGTAAGATGCGTTTGCTGTGTTGCTGCGGGCAAACTTCATCCAGCGCTAAGATCTGGCCATCCAGAGCTAACGCGACTGAGCAGGCTTCGGTAGAGGTATCCAGGGCTAAAAACTTCATCATTTATCCTGTTGCATAGCATGTAAAAACTGACAGGCCTCAGCCAGATCGCGACTGCGGCGCATCGGTGGCAGGCTCTTTAAAAAGGTGGCGCCATAGGGCTTAGTCACCAGCCGGTTATCACAGATCACCAGCACACCGCGGTCGCTGACATCGCGAATTAGCCGCCCGACGCCCTGCTTTAACGTAATCACCGCCTGGGGTAACTGGACCTCGGCGAACGGATCTTTGCCGCGCATTGTACAGTCTTCACTGCGTGCCTGCAGCAAGGGATCGTCCGGCGAAGCGAAGGGCAGCTTGTCGATAATGACACAGCTTAAGGTATCGCCCCGTACATCCACCCCTTCCCAGAAACTGCCGGTACCCAATAACACCGCATTTTCCAGCTGCACAAACTGCTCTAATAGCAAACGTTTACCGGTACTGCCCTGCACCAGCACCGGCTGGCGGATCTGCTCCGGCAAGGCGCCAGCCATCCACTGCAGCATACGATGGCTGGTAAACAGAAAGAAACAGCGGCCGTTATTCGCCTGGATCAGCTGGACAGCTAAACTGAGCAAAGCATGCGCCATCGCCGGCTCATGTGGCTCGGGTAAAAACCGTGGCACACAGAGCAGTGCCTGCTGCGCGTAGTCAAATGGGCTTTCCAGCAACAGTGTACGGGCACCATTAAGGCCCATTTGCTGTTGATAATGGGCAAAGCCCTCATCTACTGACAGCGTGGCCGAGGTGAAGATCCAGCTGCGTTCAGCGGCAAATACCAGTTTTTGAAATTTATCGGCAATACTCAGCGGCGTTAAATGCAGCGTCACGTGCAAGCGGCTGGTTTCAAACCACAGGCTGAAACCACTTTGCTCGGTTTGCAGCAACTTCGGTAACTGACTTTTTAGCTGTGCCAGCCGCTCATAGCAGTTATCCAGCGCCTGACTGCGCCCAAGACTGCTTTTTACAATCTGATACAGCATCTCCAGCGCATTATTAATACGGATCACTGCCGTTTGCATGCTAGTTTGCTGATAGGCCTGCCGCCAGTTGCCACGCGCCGGATCGGCGGCAAACTGCAACCGCCAGTCGCGGGTCAGGCTGGCGAGTTTATCGGCGGCTTTACTTAGCTGGATCAGATCTTTCAGTTCAGTTTTGCCGATTTGCTCTAAGTCTTTACACAGATCCAGCAACACCCGGCTGGAGAAATGCTCACCAAAATAATCGCTGGCGATATCCGGGATCTGATGCGCTTCGTCGAAGATCACCACTTCCATGTCGGGTAACAGCTCACCAAAGCCGGTATCTTTCAGCGCCAGATCGGCAAAAAATAAATGATGATTGACTACTACCAGATCAGCTGCCTGTGCCTCTTTACGCGCCTTTAGCAGGTGGCAGTCTTCATACACCGGGCAGTCTTTTCCCAGGCAGTTATCGGTGGTACTGGTGACATAAGGTAGCGCCCGCGAGTCTTCGGCGATATAACTGAGCTCACCGATATCACCGCTTTGCGTTTCCGCGGCCCATTTTTTGATCAGACTAAGGTCGTTAATCAGCTCAGGGTCAGCACTAGGGATATGTTGATAATGCTGCTCTAAGCGAAACAGACATAAATAATTTGCGCGCCCTTTTAACAGCGCGGTTTTTACCGGCAAGGCCAGCGCCTGCAATACCGTTGGCAGATCGCGAAAGTACAGCTGCTCCTGCAGGTTTTTGGTGCCGGTTGATAAGATCACCTTTTTACCGGACAGCAGTGCTGGCACCAGATAGGCGTATGTTTTACCGGTACCGGTACCCGCTTCGACCACCAGGACACCATTAGCCGTGATACTTTCTGCTACGGCCTGTGCCATCTCCAGTTGCGCCGCGCGCGGTTTAAAACCCGGGATCTGTTTTGCCAGGGTGCCTTGTTCGGCAAAGGCATGTTTGACCTTAGCCGACATCAGTACCTCGGGTAACGGCATCACAAAAACGCAGCACAGCAGCTCCTGAATAGTAATAAGGCTTCAACCAGACTAAGAAAGAAGCAAAATACAAAGCAATTGCCGGCTATTATGCCTTGTCAGCGCCGAAAATCAGATAAAAATATCCACATGGCCATCTTTATCGACGTGCTGCTCTTCCTCTGGCGTAGTGTAGGGTGCTGGCGGATAGTCATCTAACGGCGCTTTTTTGGCAAAGCGGCGCAGAATTAAAAACTTTTGCTCATTGCGTTTTAGCGGCTCCAGCCGGGCTTCTTTAAACACAGGCAGCACCTGCCGTGGATCCTGTTCGACAGGGGTTCCCGGGGTGCGTTGAATAAAGGGCATAAAAACGTCCATCATTCCTCCTGCCTGTGTTAAAAACGTGGCCGCCGCAAAGCGTTAAGTTGCAATACCATACTGGTATCGACTGCATTAGCCTAAACTTTAACCACCAATATTGCCTATACAACCTGACCACAAAACAAGCGACAAGTTGCCAATCTTGAACTTTAAACACTGAAAAACTTTAGTGATAAAAAAACCTAAAAAACATAAAAATATGATTTATAAAAGAATTAATGAAAAACACAGCATTTGCGCTGCAAAATAATAGTTGCAGCCAAGGCTTGTCAGGAGTAACTTGTATAGCATCTAACGTACAGGATTAACCCATGACACTGTTCACTGTATCACTGCACCATCATCATAGCACCTAGCCTTCCGGCTTAGGCGGAGGGCTATTGCTAAGGCCTCCGGTGGATACTGTCATATCGAACCCCGCAGGCCAGTGCCACGGGGTTTTTTGTTTTCAGGTTTTTTATTTTTCGACTATCAGGAGTGACGTATGAGTCCGGCCATTGAAAGTAAACGTTTACGTATCGCGATGCAAAAATCCGGGCGGCTGTCCGTGGACTCGCAAGCCCTGTTTAGTAGCTGTGGCTTAAAAATTAACCTACGTGAACAGCGCCTAATTGCCCATGTCGAAAATATGCCGATTGATATTCTGCGGGTACGGGATGACGATATTCCGGGTTTAGTGATGGATGGCGTCTGTGATCTGGGCATTATCGGCGAAAACGTGCTGGAAGAAGTATCACTACAGCGCCAGTTAGATCAGGAAAACTTCGACTATGAGGTGCTGGCGCGACTGGATTTCGGCGGCTGCCGCTTATCAATTGCGGTACCGCAAGAGGAAAACTACCAGGGTGTACAAAGCCTGGATGGCAAAACGATTGCCACTACTTACCCGCGCTTACTGGCACGCTTTTTAAAACAACAAGGCGTCAATGCCCGCATCGTGATGCTCACCGGCTCAGTAGAAGTGGCACCGCGTGCTGGCCTGGCCGATGCGATCTGTGACCTGGTCTCTACCGGCGCCACGCTGGAAGCCAATGGTTTAAAAGAGGCCGAAGTGATTTACCGCAGCAAAGCAGTACTGATTCAGCGCAAAGGCCTGACAGATGCCGGTCAGCTCAAACTGATTAGAAAACTGATGCCACGCATTCAGGGCGTGATGCAGGCAAATGAAAGTAAATACATTATGCTGCACGCACCACGCGCCCGCTTAGATGAAGTGATTGCACTGTTACCTGGCGCCGAAAACCCAACGCTGTTACCGCTGGCCGGGAATAACGATGTGGTCGCCATTCACGTGGTCAGTAGCGAAACCCTGTTCTGGGAAACTATGGAGCAGTTAAAAGCACTTGGCGCCAGCTCTATTCTGGTGCTGCCGATTGAGAAGATGATGGAGTAACATCATGCAGCGTATCGATTGGGTCACGTTAGACTCTTCTGCACAGCAACAGGCATTAGCCCGCCCGGCACTGCCGGACGCCGCAGCCCTGGCACCCCAGGTGCGTGAGATTATTGCCAAGGTACAAAGCGAAGGTGATGCCGCCTTACGGGCTTACAGTGCCAGCTTTGACAAACTGGATAATAACCCGCTTAAGCTCAGTCTCGATGAACAACAACGGCTGTTAAGTCTACTAAGTCAGGAGCGCAAAGCCGCGATTGAACTGGCCTACGACAATATCCGCAAGTTTCACGCCGCCCAGCTGCCGCGCGATATCGAAGTTGAAACCAGCGCTGGCGTGATTTGTGAGCTAAAGAATCAACCGATCCAAAGTGTTGGCCTCTATATTCCCGGCGGCAGCGCCCCGCTGCCCTCCACAGTACTGATGCTTGGCGTACCGGCACAATTAGCGGCTTGCCCGCGTGCGGTGCTGGTCACTCCGCCGGGCAAACCGGCCGCGACTGATATTGCACCGGAAATTATCTATGCCGCTAACCTCTGTGGTATTACCGAGATCTATACTATTGGCGGCGCCCAGGCGATCGCCGCGCTGGCCTATGGCACTGGGACCATTGCCAAAGTAGATAAAATCTATGGCCCCGGCAATCGTTATGTTACCGAAGCCAAACAGCAGGTAAGTCAGGATCCGCGTGGTGCAATGATTGATATGCCTGCCGGCCCGTCCGAAGTGCTGGTGCTGGCCGATGCGCTGGCCAATCCGGCCTTTATTGCCGCTGACTTGTTATCGCAAGCCGAACATGGCCCGGATTCACAGGTCATTTTAGTCAGCGATAGCCAGAGCCTGATCGATCAGGTTGAGTTGCAGCTCTCAGCACAGCTGGCGGCCTTACCGCGCAAAGAAATTGCCGCCAAGGCACTGGCGCATAGCCGCGCCATTTTAACGCCGGATCAGGCCACGGCAGTAGCCGTGACTAATGCCTATGCGCCGGAGCACTTAATTGTGCAAACCGCCAATGCCGAAGCCTTAACCGCGCAATTTACCAGCGCCGCCAGTATCTTTGTCGGTCAGTGGACGCCGGAGTCGGCCGGTGACTATGCCAGCGGCACCAACCATGTGCTGCCAACCTATGGCTATAGCCGTACCGTGTCGAGCTTGTCGCTGAGTGATTTTTTCCGCCGCTACACAGTGCAGCGCTTGTCGGCAACCGGCATGCGCAATATTGGCCCGGCGATTGTTACGCTGGCCGAGGCTGAGAGCTTAGAGGCGCATGCCAACGCCGTACGGCTGCGCTTAGCGGCTTTAGAAAGCGCAGCACAAGACAAGAATTGAGGCAGAGCAGCATGATGAGCACAACAAATACGATCAATAGCACTAACACCAAAGACAGCAAAAATAACAGCGTCAGCGATCTGGTCCGGCAACTGGTACAGGACTTAGTGCCTTATGCCTCAGCCCGTAGCAGCATGAGTGGCGGTGCGGTTTGGCTTAATGCCAATGAAAATGCGCTGGCTCCGGCCTATCAGCTGGATGGCACTTTTAACCGTTATCCGTCCTGTCAGCCCAAAGCCGTCATTGATGCCTATGCCGCCTATGCCGGTGTCGCGCCAGAGCAGGTACTGGTCAGCCGGGGTGCCGATGAGGGCATTGAGCTGCTGATCCGCAGCTTTTGTGAACCCAAACAAGATAGCATTACCATTTGTCCACCCACTTATGGCATGTATGCCATCAGCGCCGAGAGTAACCAGACCGCCGTCAACAAGGTATTACTGGTTAATAACGAGCAGCTGGATCTGGCCGGTATCTTTGCCACCACGCCTAAGCTGGTATTTATCTGTAGCCCGAATAACCCGACCGGCGACCTGATCCCGCGCGAGCAAATTATCGCTGTGCTGGAACAGTTTCAGGGGAAGGCGCTGGTTGTCGTCGATGAAGCCTATATTGAATTTGCACCCAGTGCTTCTGTGGTGCCACTCTTAAGCCGTTACCCGCATTTGGTGATACTGCGTACCCTGTCCAAAGCCTTTGGCCTGGCCGGGTTACGCTGTGGCTTTACCCTGGCCGCCCCTGAGGTAATTAACGCCCTGAAAAAGCTCATTGCGCCTTATCCTATCGCCGAGCCGGTTGCGCAAATCGCCGCTCAGGCTTTAGCACCGGCGGGTATTGCTCAAATGCAGCAAAGCGTGGCAACCATTAATCAGCTGCGCCAGGAGTTTTGCCAGTTTGCCCAAGGCTTAGAGGGGGTACAAAAAGTCTGGCCCAGCAATGCCAACTATGTGCTGTTGCAGGTGGCTGATGCCGCGGCCTGCGTCGCCGCGCTAATTAACGATGATATCCTGATCCGCAACCAATCCTCGCAGCTGGGTTTAAGCCAGGTGGTGCGGGTATCCATTGGCAACCCGGATGAGATGCAGCGCCTTAAACAGGCAATGCTTAACTATTTTTCAGCGAATAAGAGAGTAAGCGCATGAGTGGCCAACCTATTTTATTTATCGACCGCGATGGCACCATGGTGGAAGAGCCGCCAATTGATAAGCAACTGGATAGCCTGGAAAAACTGGCTTATGAGCCAGGTCTGGTGCCGGCCTTGTTAAAATTACAGGCGGCCGGTTATCGGCTGGTGATGGTGACCAATCAGGATGGTCTGGGTACCAGCAGCTTCCCGCGTGATACCTTCGACGCGCCGCACAATAAGATGATGCAGCTGTTAACCTCGCAAGGGATCCAGTTTGACGATGTGCTGATTTGCCCGCACTTTGACAGTGATAACTGCAGCTGCCGCAAGCCGAAACTGGGCCTGGTAAAAGACTATCTGCAGCAAGGCAAAATCGACTTTACCAATTCCTATGTGATTGGCGATAGGCTAACTGATGTGCAGCTGGCCGAAAATATGGGTCTACCGTCATTTCAATATAACCGCGACACGCTGGGCTGGGCCGACATCACCAAACAACTGTTAAGCCGTGGCCGCAAAGCTGAAGTCAGCCGGGTGACGCGCGAAACCGATATTAAGGTTAAGGTTGATTTGGATAATAGCGGCAACAACAGCTTTAACACCGGCGTGGGCTTTTTTGATCATATGCTGGAGCAAATTGCCACCCATGGCGGCTTTTCGTTGCAGGTTGCGGTAAAAGGCGATTTGCATATTGACGATCATCACAGCGTGGAAGATACCGCCCTGGCGCTGGGTCTGGCATTAAAGCAGGCGCTGGGCAATAAGCGTGGCATTAACCGTTTTGGCTTTGTGCTGCCAATGGACGAGTGCCGGGCAGAATGCGTAATGGATTTATCCGGCCGGCCGCTGTTTGTCTTTAACGCCGAACTGGGCGAAGGCAGTGTCGGTGGTTTGAACCTTGAGATGGTACCGCACTTTTTCCGCTCACTGAGCGATGCGATGGCGATGTCGCTACACCTGAGCATTACGCCGGGCAATAAGCACCATATGGTGGAAGGCTTATTTAAAGCCTTTGGCCGCGCCCTGCGCCAGGCCATTACCGTTAGCGGTGAAGCGCTGCCAAGCTCAAAAGGAGTGCTGTAATGGCTGAGCTGGTTATTGTCGACACCGGCTGTGCCAATATCAGCTCGGTGTATTTTGCCATAAAACGCCTTGGCGTGGAGCCGGTGATCAGTGCTGACGCTGCAATAATCAAACAAGCTGAGCGGGTAATTTTACCCGGCGTCGGTACCGCTAAGGCGGCGATGCATAATCTGGCTGAGCGTGATTTAATCAGCACCTTACAAGGCTTACAACAGCCGGTACTGGGCATTTGTCTGGGCATGCAACTGCTGACCGCCCATAGCATGGAAGGCGATGTTGCTTGTCTTGGGTTAATTCCGGGCGAAGTGGCACCGCTTAACGCCGCCGGTTTACGCTTACCGCATATGGGCTGGAATACCTTGCATAGCATTAGCCAGCATCCGCTGTTAAAGGGCTTTACTTCGCAAGATTATCTGTATTTTGTACACAGCTTTGCGGTGGTACCCAGCCAATACAGCTTAGCGCAGTGTCATTATGGCTCTGACTTTGCTGCGGTAATTGGTAAAGACAATGTCGCCGGTGCCCAGTTTCACCCCGAGCGCTCGGGCAAGGTCGGTGCACGTTTATTACAAAACTTTTTGGAGTGGCAGCTGTGATTATTCCAGCCATAGATTTAATCGACGGCAAGGTCGTGCGCCTGTATCAGGGCGCTTATGATAAAACGACTGAGTACGAATTTAGCCCGCTTAGCCTGCGCAATCGTTACGCTGCAGCAGGATCGCCGCTGTTACATGTGGTGGACTTGTCCGGTGCCAAAGATGCCAGCAAACGCCAACTTACGCTATTAACACAACTGATGACCGACTCGCCGTTGCAGATTCAGGTTGGCGGTGGTGTGCGTACTGAGCAGGACGTAAAAGACTTACTGGCTGCCGGTGCCAGCCGGGTCGTGATTGGTAGCTTAGCCATTCGCGAACCGGCACTGGTGCAAAGCTGGATCAAAACCTACGGCGGTGAACGGATCGTGCTGGCACTGGATGTCGCCATTAATGCCAAAGGCGAAAAAACTCTACCCAGCCATGGCTGGATTGAAGAGTCTGGTGTCACCCTGGAACAGGTATTAGATGGCTATATCGCAGCCGGCGCTAAATATGTGCTATGCACCGATATCAGTAAAGACGGCACCCTGAGCGGCTCTAATGTCGCCTTATATCGTGAGCTGTGCAGTAAGTACCCGCAACTGGCGTGGCAGGCATCGGGCGGTATTGGCGCGCTTAGTGATATTCAGGCGCTGATTGGTTCGGGTGTGGCCGGCGTGATTTTAGGCCGCTCGCTGTTGGAAGGTAAATTTACACTGCAGGAGGCGATCGCATGCTGGCAAAACGGTTAATTCCCTGTTTAGATGTGCGCGATGGCAAGGTGGTCAAAGGCGTACAATTTCGTAACCATGAAATTATCGGCGATATTGTGCCGCTGGCGCAGCGCTATGCCGAGGCCGGTGCCGATGAGCTGGTGTTTTATGATATTACCGCTTCCAGTGATGGCCGGGTGGTCGATAAAAGCTGGGTGAGGCGCATTGCCGAGGTGATTGATATCCCGTTTTGCGTAGCTGGCGGCATTAAGTCCGTCGCCGATGCCGGCAAAATTCTGGAAATGGGCGCCGATAAGGTGTCGATTAATAGCCCGGCCCTGGCCAACCCACAGCTGATAGCCGAACTGAATGCGACCTTTGGCCAGCAATGCGTGGTGGTCGGTATCGACAGCTTTTTTGATGTCGCCTCCGGCCAGTATCAGGTATATCAGTTTACCGGTGATGAAAGCCGCACCCAAAAAACCCAGTGGCTGACCCGCGATTGGGTCGCCGAGGTACAGCGTTTAGGTGCCGGTGAAATTGTGCTGAACTGTATGAATCAGGATGGCGTGCGGCAGGGTTATGATTTAGCGCAGCTAAAAAGTATCCGCGATATCTGCCGCGTACCGCTGATTGCCAGTGGCGGCGCCGGTACTATGCAGCATTTTACCGAGGTGTTTAGTACCGCAGATGTCGATGGCGCCCTGGCGGCCAGTGTGTTTCATAAAGGCATTATTCAGATCAGCGAGCTAAAAGCGAAGTTAATTGCGGATGGGATTAGTATTCGGCCTTAGTAGTAAAGTCATGTGCTTCGAACACGCAAACACTGTGCACACTCACTTTTGAGAGTTCAACATGAATCAACAACAAATCAGCCAGCTTAGCTGGCCCGATAGCCAACTATTACCGGCGATAGTGCAACATGCCATCTCCGGCAAGGTGCTAATGCAAGGCTATATGAATCCGGATGCGCTGCAGCATACGCTGCAAAGCGGCAATGTCACCTTCTTTAGCCGCAGCAAGCAGCGGCTATGGACCAAAGGCGAAAGCTCGGGTCATACCCTGCAGCTGGTCAGTATCGACAGCGATTGTGACAGCGACAGCCTGTTAGTACTGGCCATGCCTCAAGGGCCAACCTGCCATGTCGGTACCGAAACCTGCTGGCATGATAATAATGCCAATAGCCCACAGCTGGCGTTTTTATATGACTTAGAGCAAGTGATTAAAAGCCGTGAGGGTGCCGATCCGAAAAGCAGCTATACCGCCAGTTTATTTGCTAAGGGCGTGAAACGTATCGCGCAGAAAGTCGGTGAAGAAGGCGTCGAATCGGCACTGGCAGCGATGGCCGGTGATCGCGAAGAGCTGAAAAACGAAGCCGCTGATCTACTGTTCCATCTGCTGGTACTGCTACGCAGCCAAAAGTTGGAGCTGGCCGATGTGATTGCGATTTTAAAGCAACGGCATCGTTAGACACAGCACCGTCTGCAACAACGTTAATAAGCCAGAAAGACTGGCGTTAGGGCGCGGTTCAGAACTGGCGCCCTAATGATTTTGTGCTATACCTAAAGTTCAACTGGCGCAGAGGTTGTCTCTGACTGCTTTGAGGCTAAGCGCCGTCATTAACGGAGGCTGTAGTTCACAGCAAAACATGTCACACTCTGAATCTCCCAAGGCATCAGATCAGGCTGTTCAGCCGCCGCTGATTGCGAAGCGGAATCTCAGCACCAGTGAGGACACTGTGGCCTCCCATCCTTTTGCCTGCTCGCTCGATTTACCCCGTCTGAATACGATTTTTGCTAACTTTCAACAGGCACTCGGTGTCACCATAGCGCTGATCGATTTACAGGGCAAAGTCTTAGCCTCCTCCGAATGGCAACATGCTTGTTTAAATTTTCATCGCCAACAACCTAGCACCCTGCATAATTGTCTGCAAAGTGATGCAGTATTAGCAAATCAGCTGTTGCAACAACAACAGCAAGCCGTCTACCGCTGTCATAATGGTTTAACCGACTGTGCGGCGCCAATTCGTATTAATGGCCGCCATCTGGCGAATGTGTTTATCGGACAGTTTTTTCAGGAACCACCGGATTTGGCGTCTTTCCGGCAGCAGGCAGCAGAAAATGACTTTGATCAGGCTGATTATCTGGATGCGATAGCTAGAATACCGATTATTCCGGCACAGAAAGTTAAGCCCATGCTGGATTTAATCAGTACTATGGCAGAGCAGATAGCTGAACTCAGTTATAACCATTCGCAAAGCCAGCAACTATTGGAGCGGGTTGAACAGGAAGTCAAACGCCGCACTCTTGAGCTGCAGATGCAGAATCAGATCCTCAGTTTAATTAGTCAGAGCGCGCCCCTACCCTATATTCTGGAGCAGTTGGTACTACAGATTGAACAACAATATCCGGGGTTAGTTTGCTCGGTGTTGTTGTTGGATGACAAAACCGGCCGGCTACAACATGGTGCAGCGCCGTCCTTACCTGAAGCTTATAACAGAGCAGTTGATGGTTTAAAACTCGGCCCGATGGCTGGTTCCTGCGGTGCTGCAGCGCATAGCGGTGAGATTTTAATTGCCGAAGATCTGTACACCCACCCCAACTGGCAGGCTTATCGTGAACTGGTCGATTTGGCCAGCATTCGCTCCTGTTGGTCGATTCCGATTAAAGATGCCGGGCAACGGGTGTTGGGCACCTTTGGTATTTACCAGCGCCAACCCGCTAAACCCGATCAAACCTTTACTGAAAAAATGCGGGGTTTCAGTAATCTGGCTGAGTTGGCCATTAGTCGCTTTAACGCTGCAGAGAAAATCCGTCACATGGCGTTTTATGATGAACTGACCGGTTTGGCGAATCGCCGCTTGCTCGATGAACGCCTGCAACAAGCGCTGGCTTCCAGCCGCCGCAGCAACCGCTTTGGCGCCTTGCTATTTTTAGATTTAGATAATTTTAAGCCGGTTAATGATGTGTACGGCCATAAAACCGGCGATGCGCTTCTAACTGCCTTTGCTTCACGTTTACAGCAGCTGGTACGACAAACGGATACCGTCGCGCGCCTGGGCGGCGATGAATTTATTATGCTATTGGTTGATCTTGAACCGGATGCCGCTTTGGCCAGACAGCAAGTGGAACAATTGTCGGAGAAAGTTTGCCGGGCGCTGGATCAACCCTTTATGTTAGAAACGCCGGAGCAACCTGTCTTCAACTGTCATTGCAGCATAGGGCTCTCGCTTTACCATGGTGCGACTGATACCGCAGACGAATTACTGAAACGCGCCGACCAGGCGATGTATCAGGCAAAACAGCTAGCTGGTACTCAGGTCTGTTGGAGTAACGACGTCAACATAGCTGCACCAGCGCTCGCTACTACGCCATTCACCCCATAAACTCCTGCGTTGGCCGGGAAGAAGTGTAACAGGGTTTGTCCGCCCCTTGACAAGGTCACAGCACCAACCGACTATAGCTACAGCCTTTTTGGCGTACTAATAACAATATCCTGATAAGAGTTCCTATGAAAAAATCCCTGCTCGTGCTGGCTCTGACCAGTTGTTTTGCTTTGGCTGATGAAGGCATGTGGATGCCACAACAATTGCCAGAAATTGCCTCGGAATTAAAAGCGGCTGGTCTTGAACTGGATCCGACCAACCTGACCAAACTGACCGAATTCCCGATGGCGGCGATTGTTAGCCTGGGCGGTTGTTCAGCATCTTTTGTTTCACCACAGGGTCTGGTTGCCACTAACCATCACTGTGTTTATAACAGCATTGCTCACAACTCAACGGCTGAAAACGATCTGCTGAAAAACGGCTTTTTAGCCAAAACGCTGGCTGAAGAAGTGCCGGCAGCACCGGGTAGCCGGATCTTTGTTACCAAGGCAGTAGATAAGGTGACGGAGCGCGTTATCGATGCGAAAACCGCGAAATTAACCGGTAAAAAGCGGCTGGATGCCATTGAAGCGAATCAGAAAGCCATCGTTGCCGACTGTGAACAGGATGCCGGTCACCGTTGTACCGTAGCCGCGTTTTATGGCTCGCTGGAATACTACCTGATTAAACAGCTGGAAATTAAAGATGTGCGGCTGGTGCATGCACCAGCTGAAGGCGTTGGCAAATTCGGTGGCGACACCGACAACTGGATGTGGCCACGCCACACCGGCGATTACAGCTTCCTGCGCGCCTATGTCAGCCCGGATGGTAAGTCTGCCGACTTCCACAAAGATAACGTACCTTATACGCCGGATTTCCACCTGAAACTGGCGAAAGACGGCTTAAAAGAGGGTGATTTTGTGATGGCGCTGGGTTACCCCGGTCGTACCAACCGCCATCGTTTACCGTCAGAAGTGGCCGATACCTTTGAGTGGAGCTACCCCACAACCGTAAAATATCTGGGCGAGCTGCTAGAGATTATTGGCCGTGAAACGGCTAACGATCGCGATGCGGCGCTGAAATATGCCAGCCGCGTCGCCGGATTAAATAACGTACTGAAAAATCGTCAGGGTATGCTGGATAGCTATGCCGAAAGTGACTTTTTACAGCGCAAACAGGCCGAGCATCAGGCGTTAAAAAACTGGGTTAACAGCGACCGAGCTAACAAGCAGGCCTATGCCAAAGATTTAGCCGCTATCGAGAAGCTGTTAGAGCAACAGCAATCAGAAGGTCGCAGTAACTTCTTACTGGCCAACGCAGCACCGCGTTTGCTGGGCACAGCCCGCAGTCTGTACCGGCTGGCCAACGAGAGCACTAAGCCAGATGCTGAGCGTAAAGCCGGCTTCCAGCAACGTGACTTACCCCGCTTCCAGGCCTTTATGGCTGGCATGGACCGCAGCTTTGACGTGCGGGTTGAAAGAGCGATGGACCTGCATAACCTGAAAAAATATGTTGCTCAGCCGAAAAAGCAGCGTAATGCTGATTTCGATAAAGCGATGGGCATTCAGGATAATATGACAGAAGCCGCCTTAGTGGCGCTGATCGATAGCTGGTATGCCAATACTAAGCTGACCGACCAGGCCGAGCGGTTGGCATTGTTAAGTGCCAGCCCGCAAGACTTTGCTGGCAAACAAGATGCCTTTATTAAAGCTGCAGTTGCACTGTATAAAGCGGATCTGAAACGCGAAGCTGAGCAAGAAGAGCTGGCTGGTAAAATCCAGCAAGCCTATGCCAGCTATATGCGCGCCAAAATTGCCTTTATGCAGTCTCAGGGCAAAGCCGTTTACCCGGACGCCAACAGCACCTTACGGGTAACTTATGGCAACGTAACGGGTCGTGCGCACGGTAACGAAGACGGTAATGCCTGGACTGCCTTTACGACATTGCGTGGTATTACTGCTAAAGCGACCGGTGACGGGGAATTTAATGCGCCGCAAAATCAGTTAGAGGCGATTAAAGCGAAAAACTATGGTCCTTATGCCGTACCCGCGCTGAATTCGGTGCCTGTTAACTATCTGGCGACACTCGATATCACTGGCGGTAACTCGGGCTCAGCCATTCTGAACAGCAAAGGTGAATTTGTTGGTCTGGCCTTCGATGGCACCCTGGACTCAATTATTTCCGATTGGGATTTCAATCTGACGAACACCCGTTCGATTCAGGTGGACCTGCGCTTTATGCTGTGGCAAATGCAGCAAGTCGATAAAGCCGACAATCTGTTACAAGAGATGGGCGTGCTCTAAGCCGCATCGCACAAAAATAACCTCCGCTGCGGCGGAGGTTTTATTTCAGGCGGTTTTACAACGCAGGCGCTGAAAGTAATCATCCAGTAACTGCTGTGCGATTCCGACAGAACTGAGTTCATCAGGCTCCCGCAGAATGCTCAGGTAAAGCCCCATCACATAGGCTTTTAGCGCCAGTGCGGCGCGTTGTTCATTCAGATCGGCGGCTACCAGCCCCAGCTCTCTGGCTTTAGTAAAGAGCCCTTCACAACGCTGTTTGATCCGCAAGTGCAGTTCCAGATCATGCTGATGCAAGTCAGCCAACTCACCGACCTGCTCACAGCGGGTTAATAAAATAGCATGCACCCGGTAATGCCGTTCATCTTCGAATAATTGCATTAAACTGCCCAGACACATTTGATATAACGCCTGCAGCGGATCAGCTTCCTGCTCAATTTTTTGCTCAAACATGCGCTCCATCGGCAGTTTTACCCGCTGTAACATGGCTTTAAACACACTGACCTTATCGGTAAAATGCCAATAGATGGCGCCACGGGTGAAGCCACCGGCACGGGCAATCATTTCCAGTGAGGTTTTGGCATAACCGTGCTGCAAAAACATCCATTCCGCAGCATCTAAGATTTTATCGCGGGTATGTTCTGCATCCGCTTTACAGGGTCTGGCCATTGACTTTCCACTACACGACTGTACAACTAACGCCACAAACTAACATTCATGTATGTTTGTATCAACTATTTCTCGACCGACAACCCGGTAGCAGCGATGGGGCTGGATGCATTCACCTTTGCGGCTTTGCCAGTTTGCGGTTTAGCTTAGTTTAGTTACGCTGCAGCAGCTCAGCGGCTAACCTGACAAAGTCTGAAGACGTCAAAATCCCCAGCAGCTTGTTTTGACTATTCACCACTGGCAGGCAACCATGCCGGTTTTGCACAAAAAAACTGGCGACCTGCTGCAGGCTTTGCTCCGGCGTCACCGTCGCAAAGTCTGTTAGCATTAATTCAGCAACCAGCTGCTGTTTTTCCTTACGCTCCAGGGCGCTGGCACCGTATTTGGCGAGCAGGCTCATCACCGCAGCAATCATCACTTTTTGGGTCAGCATCCCCACTAACTCGCCATTATCTTCAATAACCGGAATATGGCGGATATTTTTTTCGCGCATTAAATCATGGGCTTCTTTTAGCGTTGAGGCACGTTTTACTGATAATGGATCGGCAGTCATTAAATCAGCGACGGTGGTAATGGTCATTTCAGGCTCCCTTTACTTGATATGGTTTCTGGCGCATAACTGCGTCTTAATTGCCTGTATTAGTTATAGCGAATTATTGGCCGCTGCGACGCGCGCCAGATCAAATAAGGTTTGTTTTTTTCGCACTCAACTTGAACCTTGCTCATTTTTTGAATGCAGTTCATAATTTGCATCTTTCATAAAACGGGTTGATCAGATGACGGTTAACGAACGTAAGGAGCGGCAACGCTTCGACAGAGAACAACTGTTTTTGGATAAAGCAGCCCAACTTATCGCCAGTGAGGGCATCCTGCAATTACAGATGGCGCCGCTGGCCAGAGCTTGTGAGTACGCGACCGGTACCCTGTATCAGCATTTCAGCTCGAAAGAAGATTTATTGTTAGCACTGGTAGCCCGCAACGGCTGCAACCAGTTGAAATTGTTTCAACAGATCGCTGCTTTAGCAATTTGTAACCGCCACAAGATCCTGGCGCTTTGCGTTGCCGAAGAGCTGGCACGGGAGTATCACCCCAGCCACGCCAGGCTGGAGCAATACGTTTTTACTGAGGTAGTTTGGGAAAATGCCTCCGCCAGCCGGCGCCAGATGATTCTGGATAACAGCAAACCTTTGTCAGAGCTGGTCAGTGGTATTGTCGGTGCCGCCCTGGCCGCTGGCGAGCTGCCAGATCATCAGTGTACCGCTCTGGAGCTGTCGATAGCCCCCTGGGCACTGTGCACTGGGAGCCATAATCTGGAACAAACCTCGGCTTAATGGCCGCTGTTGGCTTGAATAAAGATCCATTGCAACGCTATCGCCATATGCACCTGCTACTAAATGGTATGCAGTGGCAACCGTTACAGGATTTAAACGACACCGCGGCGTTAGCCGCACAGTTACAGCAGTTACGACAACAGGTTGCACCGTTATTTAGTGAGCTTTGTCAGCTCACTGTGGAATAGATTTTACTTTCGTTAATCGGGCCAGCGCCCTTGCAAGGAGATATCATGCTTAAGCGTATGATTATTATGCTTATCCTCGTTACTGTGTTATTTGGCGGTATTTTCGGTTACAAAGCCGTCGGTAATTACTTTATGAATCAGTTCTTCGACAATATGCCCATGCCGCCGGCAGCGATAACCGCCAGCACAGTCAGCGCGGCACAGTGGCAACCGGCTGTAAATGCTATCGGCAGCTTTGCTGCCGTGAACAGCACCGAACTGACCACCGAAGCCAGCGGCATTATCAGTAGCATTCGCTTCGACAACGGCGCGTTAATTAAAAAAGGCGAACTGTTAGTACAACTGGACGATAGCGTCGACCAAGCTGAGCTGGCCCGGTTAAAAGCTGCCGAGCAGTTAGCCAAACTGGAGCAAAGCCGCCTGGAGCGTTTATTCCGCGATAAGGGAGTATCGGAGCTGGAGCTGCGCCGGCGCGAAAGTGAAGCTGCTCAGGCCAGCGCGGCTGTCGCCTCACAACAGGCACGTATTGCGCAAAAATCGCTGTACGCGCCCTTTGATGGTGTGGCCGGTATCCGTCAGGTCAGTCTTGGGCAGTTACTGACTGGCGGCACGACTGTGGTCAGTTTGCAGTCGCTGGACCCGATTTATCTGAACTTTACTCTGCCTGAGCAGCAACTGGCGCTGATTGAAGTGGGTAAACCCTTAACGGTAAGGGTAGATGCTTATGGCGAACAAGCGTTTAACGGTGCAATCACCGCCGTCGCACCAGGCATTCGCGAATCAAGCCGCAGTATTGAAGTGCAAGCTACCTTTGCCAATCCGCAGCAGTTATTGCGCCCGGGTATGTTTGCCCGCGTCAGTATGACCACCGGTGAACCCAATACCGTAACCCTGATCCCACAAACCGCAGTGCAGTTTAACCCTTATGGCAACTCGGTGTTTGTGATCACCGAACAGGATGGCCAACAGGTTGCACAACAGCGTTTTATTCGCACCGGTGAAGCGCGCGGCGATTTAATTGCCGTCACAGCCGGTCTGGAGCCGGGTGAGCAGGTCGCGACCTCGGGCTTGTTAAAACTGCGCAATGGCGCCGTGGTAAATATCGTTGAGAACAGTCAGGCTGAGCCCAGTGCTGAGCTGACCCCGACACCGGCTAACCAGTAAGGATTGCAGTATGCGCTTTACCGATATCTTTATTAAAAAGCCGATCCTGGCCAGTGTGGTCAGTCTGCTGATCCTGCTGCTGGGCCTGCGCGCCATCTCCGAAATGAATGTGCGGCAGTTTCCGGAAATCAAAAATGCGGTAGTAACGGTTAGTACCGTCTATGTCGGTGCTGATGCCGATCTAATCCAGGGCTTTATTACCACACCACTGGAGCGCGAAATTGCCGCGGCCGAAGGCATAGATTATCTGGTTTCTAACTCCGTATCCGGGGTCAGCACGATTCAGGCTTATCTGCGCCTGGACTATGATCCGAATGAGGCATTAACTCAGATTGCGGCCCAGGTGAATAAAATTCGCTCTGAACTGCCGGAAAATGCCCGCGACCCGGTTATTTCACTAAAAGTTGGTCAGAACGTGGCCGCGATGTATCTGTCGTTCTACTCAGAAGTGCTGGGGAACAATCAGATCACCGACTACCTGGTACGGGTGGTGGAGCCGCAGCTGGCGACGATACCGGGGGTGCAACGCGCCGAAATTCTGGGTGCCCGCACCTTCGCGATGCGAATTTGGCTGGATCCGGTGAAGCTTGCTGCCTATAACCTGACCGGATCAGACGTCAGTGCTGCACTACGTGGCAACAACGTACTGGCCGCTTTGGGCAGCACTAAAGGTCAGATGGTGGCGGTAGACTTAAATGCCGCAACCGATTTACGCTCAGCGGCTGAGTTTGAGCAACTGATTGTCAGCAGTGATGGCGCCGCGGTGGTGCGACTGAGTGATGTAGCAACCGTTGAGCTGGGTGCAGAAAGTTATGACAGCTCGGTCAGCTTTAATGGTTTGGCCGCCACCTTTATGGGTATTGAAATTTCACCGGATGCCAATGCGCTGGATGTGATTGCCGAAGTACGTAAAGTTTGGGATCGCGATATTATCCCGCAGCTGCCACAGGGGCTGGATGCCGATATTCCGTATGACTCCACTGAATATATTGAAAACGCTATCGATGAAGTCGTGATTTCAATTGTGCTGGCGCTGGTGATTGTCGTACTGGTGATTTACGCCTTCTTAGGCTCGATGCGCAGTGTGATTATTCCGGCCGTGGCGATACCGGTATCGCTGGTGGGTACTTTCTTCTTAATGTGGATTCTGGGTTTCTCAATTAACCTACTGACGCTGCTGGCGATGGTACTGGCAATCGGTATCGTGGTTGACGACGCGATCATTATGCTGGAAAACGTGCACCGTTTTATCGAGGAAGGCCATTCCCGCATCGATGCTGCGATTATGGGTGCACGCCAACTGGCCTGGCCGATTATCTCGATGTCGACCACACTGGTGGCGGTATTCCTGCCGATTGGTTTTGTTGGTGGCTTAACCGGCGTACTCTTTGTTGAGTTTGCCTTTACCTTAGCCGCTTCGGTGATCCTGTCAGGGGTGGTCGCACTGACACTGTCACCAGTAATGTGTGCCTATATCCTGAAACCACACAGTACTGACGGTAAAAAAGAAAAGTCGCTGGAGGCTTGGCTGGATGCACGTTTTGAGCAGTTGCGCAGCGCATACCAGCGGCAGTTACACAGTACGCTAAACACGATGCCGGTAGTGCTGACCTTTGCCGCCGTGGTACTGGTGTCCTGCTATTTTCTGTTTGTGACCAGCCCGTCCGAGCTGGAACCTGCCGAAGATCAGGGCTTTGTATTCTCAATTCTCAGTGCAGACAGTTACGCTACCTTGGATTATCTGGAGCGCAACACCGCTGAACTGAATAAATTACCGGCACAAGCACCCGAGATCCGCAACGTCTTTATTATCAATGGTATGGGCGGCACTAATACTGCTATCGCCGGCTTTGTGCTGGCGCCCTGGGATCAGCGTGAGCGTACCACCGCTCAGGTGCTGGAGCAGAATATTCAGCCGCATCTGGCCGGTATTCCGGGCTTAAACGCCTTTGCACTGGTGCCACCTTCCCTGCCCTCTTCTGGTGATGGTACGCCGATTGAGTTTGTGATTGGCTCAACCCAACCGTTCGCCGCCTTACAGGAAGTCGCACAAGAAGTTCTGGGTCGGGCCATGGCATCGGGGCGCTTTATCTTTGTTGATAGTGACTTAAAAATCGACAAACCGAAGCAAACCGTGCTGGTCGACCGCGAAAAAGCCGCGCTGATGGGCGTCTCAATGCAGCAACTGGCGGCAGATCTAGGCTCGTTACTGGCAGGAGCAGATGCCGGCCGCTTTGCGCTGGATAACCGCTCGTACCGGGTTATTCCGCAAATAGAGCGCAGTGAGCGGCTGAATCCGGCGCAGTTAAAGGATTACTATACCCGCAATCAACAAGGCGAGCTGATCCCGCTATCCACGCTGGTGACGCTGCAGGAATCGGTACAACCCCAAGCCTTACGCGGCTTTCAGCAGCTAAATGCGGTAAAAATCTCCGGCGTACCACGCCCGGGCGTGCCCTTAGGTGAAGCCCTAGCGGTGTTGGATAATATTGCCGCTGAAGTCATGCCAGCCGGCTTTAGTATTGATTATGCCGGTCAGTCACGGCAGTACAAGCAGGAAGGTCAGCAACTGGTGATTACTTTCTTCTTTGCCCTGATTGTGATTTTCCTGGTGCTGGCAGCCCAGTTCGAATCGTACAAAAACGCCATTATCATTATGGTCACGGTACCGATGAGTGTCTGCGGCGCGCTGATCTTTACCAGCCTGGGCTTTACCAGCATTAATATCTACACCCAGGTCGGTCTGCTGACCCTGGTCGGTCTGATTGCCAAGCACGGTATTCTGATTGTTGAATTCGCTAACCAGTTGCAACAGGAGGGTAAGTCGAAGCGTGACGCCATTGAAGAGGCCACCGCGCTGCGGCTACGCCCGATTCTGATGACCACAGCGGCAACCGTACTGGCGGTGATCCCGCTACTGGTCGCCACCGGTGCCGGTGCAGCCTCGCGCTATGCGATGGGTGTCGTGATTGCCAGCGGTATGACCATCGGTACTTTCTTTACGTTGTACGTGGTTCCTGCGATGTATCTGTTGTTGGCGCGTGACTATCGCCAGCAATCGGACCAAGAAGTGACTGAGCAATAACCTGAGACAAAGGCGGCTACGGCCGCCTTCTTTAATTCGTTATTCCGATTTAGTGCTTGGAGTTTTTACTAAGTGTGCTGCCCAGCGAGGCGCTGATCACCAGCAAAATAGCCAGCCACTGGGTCAGTGTGAGCAGTTCAGCCAACAATAAGAACCCTGCCAGGGCGGCAATTGCCGGCTCTAAACTCATTAACACACTAAAACTCTTTGCCGGTAACGCCTTTAACGCCACCATTTCCAGACTATAAGGTAAGGCACTGGACAGCGCCGCTACTGCGATCGCCAGCGGAATAACCTGCCAGCTAAATAAGCTGCTACCGGCACTAACTAAACCAATCGGCACTAAAAAAGCCGCAGCCACGGTCATCCCTAGGGCAACCGTAATGCCGCCCGAGGCCAGATTACCGGCGCGCTGGCCAAATAAAATATACCCCGCCCAACAGGCGCCGGCAGCCAAAGCTAACATGACCCCAACCGGATCCAACGCATCGACACTGGTCATATCTGGCAGCAACAGCAGGATCCCGCCCAAGGCTAACGCCACCCAGAGCAAATCCAGTTTCCGCCTGGAAGAGAACAGTGCCACTGCCAGGGGCCCGGTAAATTCCAGAGCGACACCAATACCCAGCGGAATACGGGCGATAGCCAGATAAAAGAGCAAATTCATACCACCCAGGCAGGCGCCGTACACGATCACCGAGCGCCAGCCACGCCCCTGCGGTAGCTGCCGCCAGGGCCGGAATACCAGCCATAGCATCAAAGCCGAAAAACCGACCCGCAGCGCTGTGGTGCCCTCAGGGCCAATTACTGGAAAGAGTTGCTTGGCAATCGAAGCCCCACTTTGAATGGTGACCATTGCCAGGAGTACGCTGGCAACAGCCAGCCAAACCGCCTTGTTGGTTTGCATAACGACCTTGTTCGGATCCGGAATAGTGATATTTTACGCCATTCCCAAGCAAGCGTGTTGTGCTTTCAAGCATTGCACCGAAAACAGGCAACATGCCTGCTTCTGGCGCAAACAGGCAATAATAAAACCTCTCTCTCCCGAAGCATTGTCTTAGTAAATTCATCGTTCTGTTAAGCCTTTGTCATCAGCTGCCAGCAGAATATTCAAGCTGGCACATTACCTGCTACTAACCTGATAGTCTCAGTCACAGCGGAGCGCAATATGGAAAGCTTATCCCGCCGTAATCACCCGTTACGTGATGTACTGGATAAAGAATTACAGCAGCGCACCTTTGGCTCTATTAGCGCGCCCTGCCGGCTGTGCCACTTTATGCTGACAGTCAGCCCGGCATTACGCAGTGTGGAGTTGACGCTAATGCAACAACTGGCGCAACAGCAAGGTAAACAACTCAGTGATAATGCTCAGGATCTGACGCTGCCACTGTACGGTTTATGGCTGCGCTGGGAGCGGCATGGCGAATTCTCCAGCTATACCTTTATCCGCCCAGGCATCGCAGAGCCCTGGTTTGATGATCCACTGAGTTTTTTACCCAGCCGTGACTGGTTCAGCGAGCTACCGGGACAAATCTTCCGGATTGTGCAATTAACGATTTTAACCGCAGAGCAGTCACCGGCGGACACCTTAATCCGGCAAAGCTTTAATGCCGATAACTGTATCAGCAGTGAGTTAGCCGGCGGCCAGGCACGGATCTGGACTGATTTCCAGAAGCATGCTGAAGGCGCCGGTCGGATGCTGCTACTAAGTAAAGGTTTGACCGGCGACGCACTCGGCCGGCTGGCGCAACAACTGTTCGACCTGGGTAACTACCGTAAGCTATCGCTGCTGGGTTGGCCACTGGCTCGCCAGAGCCTGCAGCAGCTGAGCGAGCTCGAATTACAACTGGCGGGTTTAACCCAGAGTATTGAGCTGCAACAACGCAGTGATGAACAGTTACTGCATGATATTACCGGTTTGGCCGCGGCCACCGAGCGACTGATCGCCGAAAATAGCAACCGCTTACAGGCGACAGCGGCTTACTATCAGCTGACGTTGGATCGATTAAAGGCACTGCAGGAAAGTCCGCTCGCGGATCATCTGTCATTACAGGACTTTACCGAAAAGCGCCTCACCCCGGCGTATCGTACCAGTGAGGCAGTGCAGCGGCGGCAGCAGCTGCTGTCCAGCCGGCTGGGGCGTTGTACGGAGTTATTACGCACCCGGCTTAATCTGAAACTGGAGCAACAGAATCAGCAATTGCTAAGCTCAATGGAACAAAAAGCCAAACTGCAACTGAAGTTGCAGCAAATGGTGGAAGGCTTTTCGCTGGTTGCGATCAGCTATTACGCGGTACAGTTAGCCATAAAACTGCTAAGCAGCCTGCAATACTGGTGGCCTGAGCTTAACGTCGGACGCTGGCAAAGTATCGCCATTCCTGTCATTATTATTGGCGTGGCGGGGTTGCTGCGTTATCAGGCAGCCCGCTTAAAACGGAGTCTTTAAGGAAAGAGCGGCTTGACTGGCAATCTTAAGTGGATCCCCCTGCTGTTATTATTACTGGCACAGCCAGTAATCGCCGATGACAGCAAACCCGTGCAGCGGTTAAGTCCGCAAAGGCAGGCTTTGCCTGAGACCAAAAATACCGCACCACAGATCCTGGTTTATAAAAGTCAGCGCGAAGATGGTTCAGCTGTGTTTTCTGACCGGCCGCCTGCCAATCAGCAATATGAATTGCTGCGTTTCGATTGCTATGCCTGCGCGGTAAGCTCACCGATTGACTGGCATACAACACCCTTATTTCAACGCCGCTTCGCCCGGCTGATTGAACAGGTCGCTTCCGAGCTGGTATTAGATCCGGCGCTGATTCGCGCCGTTATTCATGCCGAGTCGGCCTTTAATCCACAAGCCGTCTCGCGGCGCGGCGCACAAGGTCTGATGCAACTGATGCCACAAACCGCCAGTATGCTGGGGGTCGCTGATCCAAGCCAACCGGAGCAAAATATCCGCGGCGGTAGCCGCTATCTGCAGCAACTTATCGATAGTTTTGATGGCGATCTGCGCCTGGCATTAGCCGCTTATAATGCCGGTCCGGGCGCGGTAAAACGCTTTGGCGGTGTCCCCCCTTATCCGGAGACCACCGCCTATATCGAGCGGGTATTGATTCTTCAGCAGCGCTATGCCGGTGGCTGAGCCGGTTTCACTGGTTTTGCCAGCAGTGCGGCCTTCATCAGATCTTTCCAGGATACCAACCCTAGCAAACGCTGCTGTGGATCTGCCACCAGTAAGCAACTGATATTATTTTCCACTAACAGGCTCGCCGCCTGTCGCACACTGGTGTCCGGCAGCACAGTAATAACGGGGGTTGACATGACCTGATGCACTTTACGGGTACGCATCATCAGGCCAATAGCCTGTTCACCGGCCGCCTCCATCAGCGGGCTCAGCTCTTTGAAATAATCTTTCACCGAGACAATACCAACCACCCGATCCATACTATCGACCACCGGGACATGCTGGAACCGGGCCTGACTGAACACCGAACGCAGTGACGCCAGATTGGCATCACCGGAAGTGGTTAATAACCGGGTTCTGGGCGTCATAATCGCCAGTAATAACATGTCAGACTCCGTTAGTCTTTATCCAAGCCGTCGAGGGTGACACCCGATAAAAAGCCCGAACCTTTCACTTCATTATTGCGTAATTTGATCATCAGACGCAGATCATTTGGCGAGTCAGCATGGTGGATAGCATCGGTATAGCTGATGGTTCCCCGTTGATACAGGTCGTACAGTGCCTGATCGAAGGTTTGCATCCCCAGCTCGCGCGATTTCGTCATAACTGCTTTAATTTCACCAATCTCGCCTTTGCTAATCAGGTCGGCAACAAAGGGCGTATTCAACAGGACTTCAATTGCTGCCACCCGGCCGTGACCATCTGCTGTCGGGATCAATTGCTGGGCAACAATACCACGTAAGTTTAACGATAAATCGAATAACAACTTATCATGCATCTCTTTCGGTACCAGGTGCATAATACGGTCTATCGCCTGGTTAGCATTGTTGGCATGCAAGGTGGCGATACAAAGGTGACCCGTCTCGGCAAAGGATAACGCAAATTCCATGGTTTCCTGCGAGCGGATCTCACCAATCAGGATCACATCCGGTGCCTGGCGCAGTGAACTCTTCAACGCGGCATCAAAAGACTCAGTATCAATCCCCACTTCGCGCTGGGTAATTAAGCTGCGACCATGTTCATGCACAAATTCAATCGGATCTTCGATGGTCAGAATATGACCTTTGGCATTTTTATTGCGATAACCAATCAGTGCTGCCAGCGAGGTCGATTTACCTGTACCGGTACCACCGACAAACAGCACCAGGCCGCGTTTGGACATAATCACTTCTTTTAAAATCGGTGGCAGCCCCAAGTCTTCCACATTAGGAATGGTGGTAACAATACGCCGCATTACCATGCCGGCTTTGTCACGCTGCCAAAACGCCGAAACCCGGAAGCGGCCGGCATCATTGTGAATCGCGAAGTTACACTCTTTTTGCGTATTAAATTCGTGCTGTTGCTTTTCGGTCATTACCGACAGCACCAGCGCCAGCGAATCAATTTCGGTCAAGGGTTTATCATCAATAGGTGTTAACTCACCATTGATCTTTGCCGCCACCGGCATACCGGCGGTAACAAAGAGGTCAGACGCTTTAAGCTCGACCATTTTTTTCATGTAATTAACGAGCTGCATACTCACCTCTAAAACCGGCCCATGGCACCAAAAGTATTCTTATCCTGCGCCTTGGCAGCGGCATCTTTTTGGGTTACCAAACCGCGGTTAACCAGATTGACCAAACATTGATCCATGGTTTGCATACCATGAGCAGCGCCGGTCTGAATCACCGAATACATTTGGGCAATTTTATCTTCACGGATCAGATTTCGGATTGCTGGCACGCCAACCATAATTTCATGGGCAGCGATCCGGCCACCACCCACTTTCTTCAGCAGCGTTTGCGAAATAACGGCTCTGAGCGATTCCGATAACATCGAGCGCACCATATCTTTCTCCTCGCCCGGGAAGACGTCGATAATCCGGTCGATGGTTTTTGGTGCAGAGGTGGTGTGCAGAGTACCAAAGACTAGGTGACCGGTTTCGGCGGCAGTCATCGCGAGGCGAATGGTTTCTAAGTCCCGCAACTCACCGACCAGGATCACATCCGGATCTTCGCGCAGGGCTGAGCGCAACGCATTACTGAAGCTATGGGTGTCACGATGTACTTCCCGTTGGTTGATCAGGCTGAGTTTGTTGCTGTGTACGAATTCGATCGGATCTTCAATGGTCAGAATATGATCAAAACGGCTGCTGTTGATATAGTCAATCATTGCCGCCAGCGTAGTACTCTTACCCGAGCCGGTTGGCCCGGTAACCAGGACTAAACCACGCGGGTTCTCGGCGATGGTTTTAAAGATATCCGGCGCGCCCAAATCGTCTAAGGTCAGCACCTCGCTGGGAATGGTACGGAAGACGGCAGCTGCACCACGGTTTTGCACGAAGGCATTGACCCGGAAACGGGCTAAATTCGGAATTTCAAAAGAAAAATCCGATTCGAGCCGCTCTTCGTACTCTTTACGCTGTTTATCAGTCATAATTTCATAAACCAGTGCGTGCACTTCTTTATGATTCAGTGGCGGAATATTGAGTTTCCGCACATCACCGTCGACGCGGATTAACGGCGGTACACCGGCAGAAAGGTGCAAATCTGACGCTTTATGTTCCACACTAAAGGCTAATAATTCGGTAATATCCACAACCAGTAACTCCAACTTACCTATTTATGATGAATAACATAGCAGAACAACTGGCCCTCGCCTATCAGCAACTGCACAAATTCAGTGAAAGCCGCCCCGCAAGCTGGCCGCAGCCAAGGTTGATTGCGGTGAGCAAAACCAAACCGGTGGCCGACATTGTCGCCGCCTATGCTGCAGGTCAACGTCAGTTCGGCGAGAATTATCCGCAGGAACTGGCCAGTAAAGCCGCAGAACTAACCTATTTGGGTGAGTTAGAATGGCACTTTATCGGCCCGCTGCAGTCAAACAAGACCAAATTAGTCGCAGAAACCGCCAGCTGGGTGCACAGCATCGACCGGGAGAAAATCGCCCGTCGCTTGTCGGAACAACGCCCGCCGCAGCTGCCACCATTAAAGGTGTTGTTACAAATAAATATCAGCGCCGAAACTTCAAAAGCCGGTATTGCACCGGCTGAAATGCTCTCGCTGGCAGCGGCTGTGGCAAGCCTGCCCGGATTACAACTCTGTGGTTTGATGGCGATTCCAGAGGCGCAGGGTAAAAACCTGGAGCAGGATTTTGCTGCGATGCAGCAGTTATCACAGCAGTTACAGCAGATGTATCCACAAGCTATTGAATTATCTATGGGAATGTCAGATGACTGGCCACTGGCTCTGCGATATGGTGCAACTATGATAAGATTAGGTACCGCAATTTTTGGCGCAAGGAATTATGACAAGCATGAATGATAATAGGGTAGCCTTTATCGGCGCAGGAAATATGGCACGTTGTGTCATTGCAGCTATGGTAAAAGCCGGTTACCCGGCGGAAAATATTATGGCCGCTAATCGCAGCGAACCAAAACTATTAGCTCTGCAGGCAGACTTTGCGATTACCACCAGCTTAAGTAACAGTGAAGCGGCGCGCTGGGCCGATGTGATTGTGCTGGCGGTTAAGCCGCAGATGATGCAACAGGTGTGTGAACAGTTACTGGCAGAAGTACCAGAATGCCAGGAAAAGTTGTTTGTTACGCTGGCTGCCGGCTTACCGGTAACACGTTATGAGGCCTGGCTGGGTGAAATCCGGTTAGTCCGGGCCATGCCCAATACGCCATCGCTGGTCGGTTTAGGGGTAACCGGCTTATACCCCAGCCGATGCTCTAATTATGAAAGGGCTTTTGTTGACCATATCTTTAGCGGTACCGGGATGCGGGTGTGGCTGGAACAGGAAGCACAAATTAATCATATTATTGCTGTGACCGGCAGTGCTCCCGCCTACTTCTTTTACTTTATGCAGGCGATGCAACAAAAAGCTGAAGAATTGGGGTTTAACAGTACTGAAGCTAAAGCCATGGTGGCACAAACTGCGTTAGGTGCCGCAACGATGGCATTACAAAGCGAACACAGCTTTGCCGAGTTACGGGCTCAGGTTACGTCCAAAGGCGGCACCACCCATGAAGCGGTCACCACCTTTAGTGAGCAGGGCTTAGAACAAATGGTAGCCAACGCCATGCAAGCGGCAATTGCGCGCGCTGAAGCGATGGCCAAGACGCTTTAATATCGGGAGCAGACAGATGAACGCCGTAATTTTCTTGATTAATACCACTTTTACGCTCTATTTGATGGTGGTGATGCTGCGTTTATGGTTACAGCTGACCAGAGCTGATTTCTATAATCCATTCAGTCAGTTTGTGGTAAAAGCCACCAACCCTTTAGTGCTGCCACTGCGTAAAGTGATCCCAAGCATCGGCCAACTGGATACCGCTACGCTACTGCTCGCTTACCTGATAGCGACGGCGAAATATATTGTGTTACAGCTGATCTTATCGCCTGAGCTAAACGTGGCCGTCAGTTTTGTGTTAGGGGGTTTACTCCTGCTCAAAGAAGCCCTGAATTTGTTGTTCTGGGTGCTGGTGATTCGCGCCATTATGAGTTGGTTTAGTCAGGGCCGTAACCCGCTGGAACATGTGTTTCATCAGCTAACAGAGCCTTTTTTAGCGCCGGTACGCCGTATTATTCCGCCCCTGGGTGGCCTGGATTTGTCGGTATTATTTGTACTGATTGCGCTGCAGTTTATTAATATTTTGCTGGCTGACTGGTTTAGATTGGTTTAATCGGAGTCCATCATGAGAAAATTAAGCTTATTGCTCAAAGGGGTAATGATACTGGCCGTGTTTTTAATGCAACCCGCGCAGGCGGAGCAGAAAAAAACGCTCGGTAACTGGGATATCCATTATATTGCCTTTAACTCCACCTTTTTAACGCCAGACGTCGCCCGAGCGGCTAACCTCAGTCGTAATAAAACCAATGCCATTATCAATATTTCGGTATTGGATAGCCAAAGTCAGCAAGCGCAACAGGTGGTAATAAGCGGTATTGCCCGTAACCTGCTGGGTCAGCAACGTGAACTGATCTTTCGCGAAATTAAGGACGGTGACGCCATTTACTATATTGCAGTAATGCCGTTTCGTAATGAAGAGCAGTTTCGCTTTAGCCTGGATATCCGTCAGGGCAATCAGCGCCAGCAACTAAACTTTGACCAGAAACTCTATACCGAATAGGACCTGCTGATGCAAAACGTAGTATTGGCTACCGGTAATGCCGGCAAAGTCACCGAACTTTCGGCCATGCTGGCGCCTTTTGCACTGGACATTGTGCCGCAAACCGCCTTGGGCGTTACTGATGCCGATGAAACCGGCCTGACCTTTGTTGAAAATGCCATCTTAAAGGCCCGCCATGCGGCACAGCTCACCGGTTTACCGGCAATTGCCGATGATTCTGGCCTGGCGGTTGCGGCCTTAGGCGGCGCGCCAGGCATCTACTCAGCGCGCTATGCCGGTGTTGGCGCCGGCGATCAGGCTAATATTGATAAGTTATTGCAAACCATGAACAGTGTTCCGGCCAGCCAACGTCAGGCGGCTTTTCATTGTGTGCTGGTATATTTGCAGCATGCAGCGGATCCGACCCCACTAATTTGCCACGGTAGCTGGCAAGGCGAAATTGCCTTGACGCAAAGCGGCAATGGCGGCTTTGGTTATGATCCGGTGTTTTATCTGCCTGAACTTGGCAAAACCGCGGCCGAACTGAGCAAAGCAGAAAAGCAACAGCTGAGCCATCGCGGCCAGGCACTGCGACAACTGGTTGCTGCGCTGCAGGTTAAGGAGCGCGCGCTTTGAGTTTAAGCCTGCCACCGCTATCACTTTATATCCATATTCCCTGGTGTATCCAGAAATGTCCTTACTGTGATTTTAATTCCCATGCCGTAAAACAAGGGATCCCGGAGCAGGAATATATTGCCCACCTGCTGGCCGATTTAGATCAGGATCTGCCACTGATTGCTGGCCGTCAGCTTAGCAGTATTTTTATCGGCGGCGGTACGCCCAGTGTGTTTAGTGCCGCCGGTATCACCCAAATTCTCGAAGGGGTAAAACTGCGGCTCCCTGTCGCTGCGGATTTAGAAGTGACAATGGAGGCCAATCCGGGCACCTTCGAAGCAGAGCGCTTTGCTGGCTATGTTGCCGGCGGTGTGACCCGTTTCTCAATCGGTGTGCAGAGCTTTCAAAGCGAACAACTAAAAGCTTTGGGACGCATTCATAATGCCGAAGAAGCCAAAGCCGCGGCGCGGCTGGCTGCTACCCTGCCACTATCTAGTTTTAATCTGGACCTGATGCATGGCTTGCCCGGTCAGACACTGCAGGGCGCATTAGCGGATTTGCAGCAAGCCATTGCTCTTAATCCTCCGCATTTGTCCTGGTATCAGCTAACGATTGAGCCGAACACCGCCTTTGCCAGCCGGCCACCGGTGTTACCCGAGGATGAGTTGTTATGGGATATCCAGCAGCAGGGTGCTGAGCTGCTGGCTGCAGCCGGTTATCAACAATATGAAACTTCAGCCTACAGCCAAGCCGGTCATCAGTGCCGGCATAACCTGAATTACTGGCGCTATGGCGACTATCTGGGTATTGGCTGTGGCGCTCACGGCAAAATTACCCTGCCTAGCCGCAACAGTATTCTGCGTACGGTGAAAATTAAACATCCGAAAGGCTATATGGATTTAAGCCGTGGTTATCTGGACGAGCGTACTCAGGTTGAGCCGGAAGATCGGCCCTTTGAATTTTTTATGAACCGCTTTCGCTTACTGGAGCCGTGCCCAATCAGTGACTTTAGCGCTCTGACCGGTTTACCCTTGGCTAGCATCAGCGCGCCTTTGGCAGAAGCCGAGCAAAAACAACTGATTACAGTAAGCCAGCAGCATTGGCAAATTACAGCCAAAGGTGCCCGCTATCTGAATGATTTACTGACACTCTTTATTTAAATAACCAAACAGAGGTCTGTTATGCGACAACATTTTCCCCTGAAAACCGCGGCCTTGCCGCTGTTGCTAAGTAGCTTACTGCTCAGTGGCTGTGGCCCAAAGACGGCTGAGCCTTCAGCAGTGGTCCCTGCCGCAGCGGTACAACAAGTCGATCAAAATGAACGCGCCAATGCTTTGTTTGAGCAAATCTTTAATGAGCGGGTGCAGCGCAACCCGGTATTACAAACCAGCCTCGGCATCAAAGATGACTATGATAAATGGCAGGACCTGTCTGATGCGGCGTTTGAGGCAGAACTAGCCCTTACCCGTCAGCATCTGGCCTTACTGGAAGGTATTGATGTTGCCGCCCTGGATAAACAAACCCGCTTAAGTTATCAGTTAATGCAGAAGCAGCTGCAGGAAATGCTGGACGATGCACGCTGGCGTCTGTACAGCTATCCGGTAAATCAGATGTTTGGCGTGCATTCACAGGTGCCAGCACTATTAATCAACCAACATAAAATTGACTCTGTTGACGATGCCAAGGCTTATATCGCCCGTTTAAATGCCGTGCCGGAATTATTCCGCCAGTTACAGCAACTGCTCACGCAAAGTGCCGAAGCCGGTATCATAGTGCCGAAGTTTGTATTTCCGCATCTGTATTCAGCCAGCGAAAACCTGCTACAAGGCGCGCCCTTTTCAGAACAAGGCGACAGTACCCTACTGGCCGACTTTAGTGCCAAAGTTTCGGCGCTGCCGTTATCAGAGCACGAGCAAAAGCTGTTGCTGGATGAAGCCAGAGTGGCACTGATTACCAGTGTTGGGCCGGCCTATCGCAGTCTGATCAGCTTTTTACAGCAGTTAGAGCAGCAAGCCGGTACCGATGATGGCGTCTGGCGCTTTCCGGAAGGCGCCGCCTTTTATCAGAATCGGCTGGCCCGGATGACCACCACCGATTACAGTGCTGAGCAGATCCATCAGCTTGGGCTGCAACAGGTCGAGCGTATTCATAGCGAGATGCGGCAAATTATGCAACAGGTCGGCTTTGCCGGCGATCTGACCGAGTTTTTTGTGTTTATGCGCGAGGCACCACAGTTTTATTATCCGGATACTGCAGAAGGCCGTGCGGCTTATCTGGCTGAGGCCACCGCGGTGATTGACGATATGCGTACCAGGCTGGATGAGCTGTTTTTGGTTAAGCCCAAGGCGGAGATGATCGTCAAAGCTGTTGAGCCGTTTCGCGAACAAACCGCCGGTAAAGCCTTTTATCAACGCCCCTCGATGGATGGCAGCCGACCCGGTGTTTACTATGCTAATTTGTACCGCATGAGCGATATGCCTAAATACCAGTTGGAAGCCCTCGCCTATCATGAAGGTATTCCGGGCCACCATATGCAGCTGGCCATTGCGCAGGAGCTGGAGGGTATTCCGAAATTCCGCCGCTTTGGTGGTGCCACTGCTTATATTGAGGGTTGGGGCCTGTATTCTGAATTGCTACCAAAAGAAATTGGCCTTTATCAGGACCCCTACTCTGATTTTGGCCGGTTGGCGATGGAATTATGGCGCGCTGCCCGTCTGGTAGTCGATACCGGTATTCACGCTAAAAAATGGAGCCGCGAACAGGCGATTCAGTATTTGGTCGATAACACCCCTAACCCGGAGGGAGACGCGGTAAAAGCCATCGAGCGCTATATTGTGATGCCGGGGCAGGCAACCGCTTATATGGTGGGCATGATTAAAATGCTGGAACTGCGCGAGCTGGCGAAAACTGAACTGGGTGAACGCTTTGATATCCGTGAGTTTCATGATGTTGTTTTACAAAATGGAGCTGTGCCACTGGACGTGCTGGAGCAGCTGGTCAGAGACTATATTGCCGCCAAAGGCGACTAACTGATGTTATTGCGCGGGTTGTGCTGGCAACCCGCGCCTGAGGGTAACGGATGATCAAACTTCACTATTATGATCCTGAGTTAGGTGGCTGGCAGCAACAGCAAATTAGCCGTCTGCCCGATACTGCCCGGCATACTCCCCCCTTATGGTTGGATTTGAATAGCGCCTCAGCGGCGGAAGAACAGCAATTGCTGCAAGACCTGCAGATTGCGCCGACCATGGCAGAAGACTTCAGTCGCGAGCGACACCCACCCAAATTTGAAGCCCAGCATGACTTTGCGTTGTTAATCCTGCGCGGCTATGCCGATCCGGATTTTAGCGAGGTAACCGAACATGCCCAGGTTAATTTGCTGTTTTCACGCGAGGTGTTGATTTCAAAGGTGCAATGCCCGGATCCCGCGTTGCTGGCACAATTACAACCACAACTGGGTATGCTGAGCAGTAATCAACTCAGCGATTGGGTTAAACAGCTGCTGGTAGCGGTATCTGCCAGTTATCTGGGCAAGCTACTCAGTTTTGAAGATGAGCTGAGCGAGATTGAAGATCGGATGCTGCACAAAGGCAATGATGAACTCATGGCAACGATGATGCGCTATCGCTCAGTACTACGCAAAGTCCGGCGTAATCTGGCGTATCAGAAAGATATTTTTGCCGATGCATTGTATGAGGAGCAGCATGTGCTGTTTAAACACTTTGCGCAGGCTGATTTGCGCGATTTTTATGAAAAGTTTGAACGTCTGCATTCCATGACTGAAATGTACTACGATCAATTAAGTGATTTAGTACACGGCTATCTTTCTACCACCTCGCATCAAATTAACGAGCGGATGAAAGTGCTGACCATCGTGAGTAGCATCTTTATTCCGCTGACCTTTCTGGCGGGTGTCTACGGCATGAATTTTCGCTATATGCCAGAATTAGAGGCAGAAAACGGCTACTTTATTACGCTGCTTATTATGGGAGCGCTTGGCGTGGGTAGCTTGCTGTGGTTTAAATTCAGAAAGTGGTGGTAATAATTGCTAGTGATGTACAGGAGTCTTTATGGTTGACCACCCGCATTTAGATCTGGAAGAGATTGTCCGCGACAGCTTTGACGAAGATGAGCTGCAACAACTGCTGGCCCGCTTAACCGAGCTGGAGCCGGCCGAGCTGGCACTGGCATTGGAATCGATGCCGCTGGAACAACGCCTGAATTGCTACCTTGGCCTGGCCGTCAGCGATCAGATTGATGCGCTGATGTACATGCGGGTCGACGCCCGGGAAAATATTTTCCGTCAATTGGACGACCAGCAACTGCGTACCCTGGTTGAGGAAATGGACGTTGATGCCCTACTGGAACTGCTGGATGAACTACCGACCCGACTTTATGATTATGCCTGCTCGCGGCTGGATGCCAGTCAAAGGCGCTGGTTAGAAACTGCGTTAACCTATGACGAAGACCAATGTGGTCGCTATGCCGATCATGACCTGCTGATAATTAACAAAAACGCCCGGGTTCGGGATGCGATCCGATTATTTCAGAACCTGCCGGATGATACGGAATATCAGGATACGCTGTTTGTGATTGACCGCACTGGTCGCTATGCCGGCCAGATCCAGGCCAGCCGTTTGCTGGGACAAGCGACGCATTTACCGGTCGATCCGCTGATCGATCATGACGCACCTGTGGTAGAGGGTGAACTGGACCTGGATCAAGGTTCAGATATTGTCTCACGCTCGGGTTATACCGCGCTGGCGGTGGTCGACAGCGACGGCAAGTTATTGGGCAGACTCTCGATTGGTGAAGCGCTGGAAAATGTCCGTCGCAGCCTGGAAAGCCAGTTTATGCATACCGCCGGCCTGGACGAAGAAGAAGACTTATTTGCCCCTATTATGATCAGTGCTAAACGCCGCGCACTCTGGCTTGGTATTAATCTGCTGACAGCATTCCTGGCAGCCTGGACCATCGGCATGTTTGAAGCTACCTTACAGCAAGTGGTTGCCTTAGCAGTACTGATGCCGATTGTCGCCAGTATGGGCGGGATTGCCGGTAGCCAAACGCTAACCTTGATGATTCGGGGCCTGGCATTGGAGCAGATTACCGAACAAACCTATATGGCGCTGCTGCGCAAAGAAATGGGCGTAGCAGCGTTAAACGGTGTGCTCTGGTCAGTGGTCATTGCCATCATTACCTACTTCTGGTTTGGTGATTGGTTAATTGGCGGTATTATCGGCGCCGCTATCGTGATTAATATTGTGATTGCGGCTGTATCAGGCGTTTACATACCACGTTGGTTAGACAAACTGAATATCGACCCGGCACTGTCTGGCTCAGTGATCCTAACGACGGTCACCGATGTGGTTGGTTTTTTTGCGTTCCTGGGCTTAGGTTCATTGTTTTTACTGGCATAATAATGCCTTTAGCTGCCACCGCAGGCAGTGCTAACTGTTGTTCCACGCTTCGCGGAACAGGAGCCGATATGAAAATTGCGATTTTATCGCGCAACGCAGAGCTTTATTCCACCAAGCGTTTAGTGGAAGCCGCCACTCTGGCCGGACATGAAGTAAGGGTCATTGATCCCTTAATGTGTTATATGAATATCAACCGTATCAACTCGTCTATTCATTATAAAGGCGAGGTACTGGAGGGCTTTGATGCGGTGATCCCACGCATTGGCGCCTCAATCACCTTTTATGGTACCGCGGTACTGCGCCAATTTGAAATGATGGGGGTGTATGCGCTGAATGAGTCAGTAGCAATTGGCCGTGCCCGCGATAAGTTACGCTCACTACAATTATTAGCTCGTCAGGGTATTGGCTTACCTGTTACCGGCTTTGCCGATAAGCCCGGCGATATCCCTGACTTGATTGATATGGTAGGTGGTGCGCCGCTGGTGATTAAATTACTCGAAGGGACTCAGGGTATCGGTGTGGTGCTGGCTGAAACCCGCACTGCCGCCGAGAGCGTGATTGACGCCTTTATGGGGCTCAACGCACATATTTTGGTACAAGAATATATTAAAGAAGCCAATGGCGCCGATATCCGCTGTTTTGTGGTCGGCGATAAGGTCGTCGCGGCCATGAAGCGCCAGGCTAAAGCCGGCGAGTTTCGCTCCAATCTGCACCGTGGCGGTACCGCGACCAAAGTCAGCCTGACACCGGAGGAACGCCGTACTGCACTGGCAGCGGCCAAAACCATGGGGCTGGATGTGGCTGGTGTAGACTTGTTGCGTTCAAATCATGGCCCGGTGGTAATGGAAGTCAACAGCTCTCCGGGTCTGGAGGGTATAGAGAGCGCTACTGGCAAAGATGTCGCCGGCGCCATTATTCAGCATCTGGAAAAACGGGTCAGCAGTGTTAAAGGCCGCAAGCCGGCCAGAACCAAAGGAACCGGCTAATGACTGAGCAACGCGCGTCTTTTTTCCTCGGCGACAGCCAGATCCCCCCCGGCAGCCGGGCAGTAGTCGATATTCCGTTTGGCAAACTTTACACCCACACTGAACTGAATATCGGCGCGCATGTGGTACATGGCCGCCAGGATGGACCAATCTTACTGGTGACAGCAGCCCTGCATGGTGATGAAATTAACGGCGTTGAAATTTGCCGTCGCTTACTTAAGGTACCGCGCTTAAATCGGCTACGGGGTACATTAGTAGTGGTACCCATTGTTAATACCTATGGATTTGTACAGCAGTCGCGTTACCTGCCAGATCGCCGGGATTTAAACCGCAGCTTCCCCGGTAGCGAAAAAGGCTCGCTGGGTAGCCGGATGGCCTTTCAGTTTACCGAACAAATTTTGCGCAAATGTACGCACGCCATCGATCTGCATACCGGCGCTATTCACCGGAGTAACCTGCCACAGGTGCGCGCCAGTGCCAAAGACAAAGTGGCGCTGAGTATGGCAGAGAGCTTTAACGCCCCTATTATTATTAAAGCAGCCAGTCGTGACGGCACTATGCGTGGTACGGCAAACAACCTGGGCATTCCGATTTTGCTGTATGAAGCAGGCGAAGCGCTGCGCTTTGACGAACAGTCGATCAAAATCGGCGTCCGCGGTATCGTTAATGTGATGCAACAGTTAGGTATGCTAAGCCGCGGCAAACGGCTGGGTAAAACCCGTTCGTTATTTTCCAAGAAAAGTAGCTGGGTGCGTGCTGAGCATGATGGTATTGCCCGCTATTACGTTAGTCTGGGGCAAACGGTACAGCAAGGCGATTTGCTGGCACATATTTACTCGCCCTACTCCGATTTCGAAGTAGCCGTTACCGCAACGCTGTCTGGGGTGATTATCGGCCGCACCAACTTGCCGCTGGTCAATGAGGGTGAAGCCTTATTTCATATTGCTGAAGTCAGCTCGCTGGCGGAAGCAGAAAAAACCCTGGATGCCATCAGTGACGAAGTCGATAATGCGATGCCACTTTCGCTTACGGATGAATATGGCGTAGTCTAATTTGGAATTAAGGCTGCACTGATTAAGGTGTCGCTTTCTCAACAACGACATCATATTCCACCAAGGCCGGCAAGTGTTGCTGCAATTTGCTTTCAATCTCATCCAACTCTTGCATCCGCTGGCAAAACAGCGCCGATTTTGCTTCCAGCTCGACCATTTTTTGATCCATCCCCAGCGTAATCTTATCCATCAGCTGATTTACTGATTGCCAATCCTGGCTATCGGCTTTTTCAAAATTACTGTCTGACTGGCGCAGCGCATCACGCAAAGCGCCCCAGACCGCGCCAACAGTATGGCGGGCTAGCATGGTTAATTGTGGCTTAAGCTCGCCATTCAGGAAATTATCCAGCTCATTCAGGCTCTGTGGTGCCAGATAAAAATGGTCGCCAGTGCGGACAAAACGGGATAAGAACTGAAACGTCGTCTCGCGGATCAGCGCCCGCCATTCGGCTTGTTGCGACTTGTTACCCACACCGGCCAGCATCGCTTCGATACTGGACAAGCCAACTTCTACACCATCCACCGCCAGGCTAACGATTTCCGGTACAAACTTACGCAAGCCATGCGCATAAAGTTGCAACAGTTGCTGCGTTTCGGCATCCAACTGCTGCCATTCGCCTTTGATAAATAGCTGTTGATCGTGATTGATTTGGACAAAGGTGCGATTATTTTGCATCACCCTGATATGCTCAGGCGAAATCAGCACCCCGTATCGGAATGCCATATTGCAGTTGGCTTGCAACGGCAAACTAAGTAGAAAGAAGCAGCACACTAGCAGAAATCGCACAACAGTATCTCGATAAACGGGGTCTATGACAGCTTAGAAAAAAAGCGTCTCCGGCACAGCCCCCGCTATCGCAGCGGGGTACCGCTTGGTCGCATTATTACAATGGATTGATCGCAGGGTGACCATCCTGGACCGCAACCATTGACGGCCCATATTCCCGGCGACTGCGAATAATCTCTTTGCCAAATTGAAACTCCACCGCAGAAAATAGCTGTTGGCTTACTTTCACGTGTAACTGCGGCACTATCTGCAGCCGTTGTTCTTCCAGCTCCCGCACCTCATTAATCAGGGTTTTCGCCAATTGTTTTTGGTCCTCAAACTCCTGCTCTAAACGTTTTAACGTTTCGTCGACCTGCCCGGCGAGCAGTTTTTTCTGCTTGTCGATTTTTTGCTTTAGTTCATCTAATGCCAACCGGACCGGCGCTAACTGCGCGCGAATCGTCTCTTGTTGCTCGAGTAACGGATTTAAACGCCGGTTTAATTTAACAAACACCACGCCACTGGAAGGAGAACCCAGTTGACCGCAATGTAGTGTCTGGCCCAACAAATAGTGACCGCCAACAATCTTGCCGGTTAATTTGTCTGGAGTGCCTGCTGTGACACGCTCTGCCTCTACCTGACAGTGCATTAAGTATTTATGTACCTGTAATTCACCCTGGCAGTAAAACGCTGAGTACTGAGCGATATTACAATGAATATCGCCGGCGGCTTTAAGCACCGTGCTGTACTCGGCCTCAGTGGTAGCCGGATTATTTAATTGATGGCCAATAATCGAGCCCGTGATAGTAATATCGCCGCCCGCTTCAATCAGGGCGCCTTCCATTACCCCTTTTACAAAAACATTGCCGCCGGCCACCACTTTCATGCCGGAGATCACGTTACCATTAATTACCACCGAGCCTTTAAAAATAATATGTCCGGACGCCAAATCGACATTTTTAACCGTAAACACATCATCCACAGTAGCCCCATTATCGATGGCCCGTGGCAAGCCATCTTGCGCCGCTAACAGTATATCCGCGTTCTCCGGACTCAACTCAACACCTGCCGCAAGTTGCCACTCAATGACCACACCGGGTGTGGGTGCAGTGGTCACGCCTGTCACATCCACCCCGGCCTCGCCGGCAGTTGGCGGATGCCGTCGCATCAACGGCTGGCCTTTGGCAACCGATGGAATAGCACCAAAATCACGCAAGTCGGCTTTGCCATCCGACTCCACCAGTGGCTGGTTGCGTCGCCGCACCATGTCAGGAATCAAGGGTTCAAACCAGGAGTTCTTACCATCTTTTACCGGTCGTCCCTGCGCGATATCAATTTTTAAACGGCTGCCCGGCTCAGCCCTGCTCGCTTGCTGCACCAGTTGAATTATTTGTTCTTTGTTAAAACCAAAAATGATCCCGAACTGCTGCGCAGCCTTCACTAACTCATTGGCAGAGATTGGATTACCACCCCAGGCTGCGGTAATAATCGCCCAGGCGGTCATTTTATCATCGGAGAGTTCAAAGCTAAGTTGAGCGGCCCGTTTTTCGGCCAGTGGATAACTGAGCACCTTGGCATGCTCGGCTAAGGTTAAGGCTTTGACTTTTTGTTGTAACTGCTGGTATTCCACCAGCAAGTTTTCCAATTGATTTTGCAGCAAAAAACAGCGACCAAAACCGGCATCTTGCAGCCCTTGCTTGATCATCGCCGCGTTAAGTGGTTCGGCAGTAACCGGCACTTTGATTATAATGTTGTTATTGTGCTCAGCGAATTCCATGGTGCAGTCCCATTACTTCAGGGGAATCACAGAACATGACGCTCCGGGACCTGTGCCCGGTGCTTTGCAAGAAACTGGGGGCGTAACCAGATTCATCGCAGCATCAACCAAAATTCTGTGACATTTAACTGCTAATGAACCAAAATTTACCTGGAAAGGCAAGCGCTGTTTCTGCTAAGTGAGACGATAACGGCAGAATACCCCAAAAGAATTCAGATATAGTTGTCCTGATGGACCCGGATAAACATATCAGTACCTTTTTTAGTGTAATCCACCTTGTACTCTTTGTTGTTCAGAGCCTGGATAAACAGCAGGGTTTTGGTTTCACCGAAAACATCAATGCTGGACACATCAACCAGCTCCATATAACGCTCTTTTGCTTCCAGTTTACTGGCAGGCACCTCATCAGTGAACTCTTTAACACCATGCCGTGTAACGACTAAAGGTAGATCGATATCATCATTGATGATAATCAGATCCAGCTTTTTATTCTTATGAATGATGGTGTTCCGGCCACTTACCAGAAAAGCTTTTTCATAATTATTCATTACTGCTCTGCCACATGACTAAATTAAGCGTATTATGATACAGGCCCATCCGACTGTCTAGTTTGGATCTTGCAGCTGCGCCAGGCGCTGTTTATTAATCGCCCGACACCAGCTTTCTGCCTGCTCCGGCGCGACATTAACCGGTACCATCAACTCCAGCCCGGTTGCGGCAGCTAACCGCAGCATCCGCTGCGCGAACACCGCCTTAACACCCTCATAGACCGCGACGGACGTTTTATACGAATCTTTTTCCCGTAGTAACTCCGTTGCACATTGGCCGCTGCTGCAACTTTGGCGCACTGCCTCAAAATAAAGTGGCCGTTGCTCGGTCATAATTTTCACCGCCAACCGCACCGGTATGTTAGCGAGCAAGGCGTCGATATTGGTTACTTTAAAACCGATATAGGCGAGCGATTTACCCTCTATACTCGGCACCGCGCAGTAACTAAACGCCGACCAGGGCAAACACCAACTGCCGCTACGATGCTGATAACGCACACCTTCAGCATCACACACCAGACTATATTTCGGCTCTGCGAGTTTAGCCCAGCCCAGAAACAGCCCCAGCAAGGCGGCAATATACGCAATCGCGAGGATGGCGGTAAATTGCTGCGCCAAAAAGGCGGTGTAAAGCAACAAGCCAAGCAGCAATACCGCTGAGGCGATTAGCAAACGTGCACCGCCACTGCTGGCAGAGCCGGAGAAGGCCAAAGCTGACATCTAAATTCCTCTGCAAAAAGACCGGAAACACCATACGGTCATCTATTAATGGCAGATTAGCACAAAGTCAGCGCGGCTTCAGCTCCCGGCTTAGCGCCTGATACGACCAATACCCTGATGACTGCGATAACAGGAAATCTGAATTGGCTTTATTTCCATACAATAGCAGGAGTTGATTTTTTGGTTAATTTTGGAGTTCCCTTGGCGCCTTTACATTCTCGTTTGATTTGGTTCATTTTGCTGGCACTACTCTGTTTTGTTGGCTTTCTGTACTGGCAATCACAACAAAGTACCGAAAATGGTCGCGGCCCGGGCGGTGCTATCGCTGTAAAAACCGCAATGGTGCAAAGTCAGGCAATGAGTCGTGAAGTCAGTGCTATCGGTACGGGTATTGCCAATAATTCTATTCAGTTAATCGCACCCAGCAGTGAATTTTTAGTCGAATTGAATGTGAACGAAGGTAAAAAGGTCGCCCAGGGCGAGGTGATAGCCCGTTTGAATGATGTGCAGCAAAAAGCCCGGGTAGCGGAGTTAGAAGCGGTACTGAGTGAGCAAAAACGTCAACTAGACCGCTTAAAGAATCTGGCAACAACCCAGGCCACGGCACAATCTCTACTTGACGAGCAACAAACCCGGGTTAACAGCACCCTGGCCCAGCTTGATACCGCCCGTAAGCAGTTACAGGATATGACAATCCACGCCCCCTTTACCGGCCACCTTGGCTTACGTCAGGTTAGCCGAGGCGCCTATATTAATGCTGGCACCGTGATTACCACGCTGGATGATATGCAACAGCTGCGGGTTGAATTTAGTATTGCCGAACGTTACCTGGCTGAGGTCGCGGTAGGTATGCCCGTTACGGTAACCAACATCGCTTATGGCAATATTCCGTTTAAAGGAACGGTTTCGGCGATTGATACCCGCCTTGATCCGGTAACCCGCTCGGTGACGGTACACGGCATTATCGATAATGAAAGTTTAAAACTGCGGCCCGGTATGCTGCTAAATGTCCGCTTGCAATTGGAAAACCGTGAGGTAGTGCAGGTATCAGAAAAAGCATTGGTGCCGCAGCAAAACCGCCAATATGTATTTGTGGTTGACGCCGATAATCGGGTAACGCAAAAAGAAGTCGAAATTGGTCAACGTATTCCGGGCTGGGTAGAAGTGGTCTCCGGCCTGGATGTCGGCGACGAGATTATTGTTGAGGGTGTGCAAAAAGTGCGTACCGGCGTGACCATCAGTAAAGTTGGGAGCTGAGTATGTGGTTATCTGATACCTCAGTAAAACGCCCGGTCTTTGCGACCGTTGTCAACCTGCTGCTGGTGATCTTTGGTATTGTTTGCTTCAGCATGTTGCCGCTGCGCGAATACCCGGATATCGACTCGCCAATCGTCAGTATTAATACCAATTATCCGGGGGCTTCGGCTGAGATTGTCGAAACCAAGATCACCCAAATGCTGGAAGACCGCATCAGCGGGGTGGAAGGCATTAAGAGTATCAACTCCAGCAGCCGCAATGGCCGCTCCAGCATCACCATCGAGTTTAATGTCGAGCGCGATATCGATGCCGCAGCGAATGATGTGCGTGAGCGGGTGTCCCGCGCCTTAAATAACCTGCCGGATCAGGCCGATCCGCCGGAAGTATTCAAGGCGAATGCCGATGAAGATACTATCGCATGGTTCCTGCTTAACAGCGACAATATGACTACGCTGGAACTGACCGACTACGCCAACCGTTATATCGCTGAGCGTTTTTCAGTGGTGGATGGTGTGGCACGTTTACAATTCGGCGGCGCCCGGGATTATGCGATGCGGGTCTGGCTCGACCGTGATGCCATGGCGGCTCGTGGTGTCACGGTGCAGGACGTTGAAGCCGTATTACGTGCTGAAAACGTAGAGTTACCGGCGGGTAATATTAAATCTTTTGACCGGGACTTTACGGTGCGGGTGGAACGTTCGTTCCGCAGCCAGCAGGATTTTGAGCGCTTAGTGGTTAAACGCGGTGCCAACAACTATTTAGTGCGCTTATCTGAAATTGCCGATGTGATGCTGACAGCGGAAGATGAAGAAGGCGAATTCCGTAGCGACGGGAAAAACATTCTCGGTATCGGCATTATCAAGCAATCTAAGGCCAATACGCTGGAAGTCGTGCGTAACGCCCGCGCTGAAATGGAGCGGATTAAAGCCAATCTGCCACCGGGCCTGACCATTGAACCTGGTTATGACTCTTCGGTCTTTATCGCCGAATCGATTAAAGAGGTATACAACACTCTCGGTATTGCCATGCTGATGGTGGTGCTGGTGATTTTTCTATTCCTCGGCAATATCCGGGCAACCTTTATCCCGGCCATTACCGTACCTGTGGCTTTAGTGGCAGCAGTTACGGTACTGTTTGCGCTCGATTTTTCGATTAACCTGCTTACCTTACTGGCCATGGTACTGGCTATCGGCCTGGTGGTCGATGACTCCATAGTGGTGCTGGAAAATATTTACCGGCGGATTGAGCAAGGTGAAGCTCCACTGCTGGCTGCTTATCGCGGTACACGCGAAGTGGGTTTTGCGGTTGTCGCGACCACGCTGGTATTAATCGCCGTCTTTGTCCCGCTGGTTTTTATGCAGGGCCAGCTTGGTAAACTGTTCACCGAGTTTGCCCTGGCGGTAGCAGCTGCTGTTGCGTTCTCCAGCGTGGTTGCCCTAACGCTATCGCCGATGCTCTGTTCGAAACTACTCACCCACCGCAAACGGGAGAGTAAGTTAGGCACCTGGTTACATCAGGCCTTTGCCAAACTGGAAGAGGCTTACAAAAGACAGCTGGCGGTTGTCTGTAACACCCGCTGGCCGGTTGTGATCGTTGTTGTACTGTGTTTTCTCGGCAGTTATCAGGTTTTCCGTTTACTGCCCAGCGAACTGGCACCACAGGAAGATCGCGGCACCTTCTTTGTGATGATGAGCCCGGCCGAAGGCGCCAGTTATGCCAGTAACAGCAGAAACATGCGGCTGATTGAAGATATTCTCACCCCTTACTATCAGGATGGCCAGCTGACCCGCATGTTAATCCGGGTGCCGGGCTGGGGTAATAGCGGCGGTATTGCTATCGTAGGTACCGAAAACTGGTATAACGGTAAACGCCGTACTCAGGATCTGGTGACAGAAATCGGCGGTAAGATTAATGAATTACCAGACGTCCGTGCTTTTACCTTTATGCGTGGCGGCCTGGGTGGTGGCGGTGGTGGTAACAGACCGATCCAGTTCGTTATTCAAGGCAATACCTATGCTGAGTTAGCGCAATGGCGGGATATTATCCTGACCAAGGCAGCAGAAAATCCAAACTTACTGATGCTGGACCATGACTATAAAGAAACCGTGCCACAGGTACTGATCGATATTAATATCGACCGTGCTGGTGATCTCGGTATTTCCGTCGGCGCCATCGGCCGCGCGCTGGAAGCCATGCTCGGTGGCCGGCGGGTTACGACTTTCCTTGACCGCGGCCGCGAATATGACGTGATCATTGAAGGTCTGGACGACGATTTCCGGGCACCAAGCAAGATAAGTAATGTCTACATTCGCTCTGACAGAAGCGGTGAGCTGATTCCACTGGATAACCTGGTGACCTTACGCGAGGAAGCCACTGCGTCCAGCCTGAATCGTTATAACCGGATGCGTGCTATCACCATCACCGGCAGTCTGGCCCCCGGCTACAGCCTGGGTGAAGCCCTGGAGTATCTGAACAATATCGTGCGTACCGAAATTGATGCACCGGTGGGTATCGATTATAAAGGCGAATCACTGCTGTACCAGGAAAGTGGTAAATCGACAGCGCTGGTGTTTATTCTGGCACTGGTCATTACCTATCTGGTACTGGCCGCGCAGTTTGAGAGCTTTATCCACCCGCTGGTCATTATGATTACCGTGCCATTGGGGCTGATTGGCGCCCTGTCCGGACTCTATTTCTCTGGCATGACGTTGAACATTTACAGTCAGATTGGCATGGTGATGCTGATTGGCCTGGTCGCGAAAAACGGCATCTTGATTGTTGAGTTCGCTAACCAGCTACGGGATGCCGGTATTGCCTTTGAAGAGGCGGTAAAACGCGCGGCGGCACAACGCTTACGCCCTATTGTGATGACCGCTTTTACCACTGTCATGAGTAGCCTGCCATTAGTACTGGCAACCGGACCTGGTTCCGAGAGCCGGATGGTTATCGGTATGGTAATCCTGTCAGGTGTGGCCTTTGCAACCTTACTGACTATTTATGTGGTGCCGGTAATGTATATCGCACTGGCCCGTAACACCGGTTCGCCGCAGGCGCTTAGCAGAGAGTTAGCACGCCTTGAGCAGGAAAACCCGAACGAACACGCTCACGATGAGGTGGTGCCTGTGGAGCCAAACAAGCCATAAGCGACACCCGTTCGTGTTAACACCCTAATGAAAACGGAGGCCGCTGCCTCCGTTTTCATTATCTCCTGCCAAAACAGCTAAACGTAATGATGCTATCGCGTTGTCATCAGCCAGCATCTAAAAAGCCAATACCTTGCCATCCCAGTTAACTAATAAGCCAGTCTCCGCCTCACTAACAGCGCGAATCGTCGCCAGTAAATAGCCGGCTGTATCGGCGGGCGTTTTTAGTTGCCCTGCCGGCAAATTTTGCTGAAAAGGTGCCGACAGCGGGCTATCCGTCGTACCGGGGTGCAAACTAAATAACACCGCGCTTTTGTTAAAGCGGCCTAATTCAATACTGCTGCATTTTACCAGCATATTCAGTGCCGCTTTTGCCATCCGGTAACTGTACCAGCCACCGAGGCGGTTATCACTGATACTGCCCACTTTAGCACTCAGCACCGCCACTTTAATGCCAGGCTGTTTCTGTAGCCAAGGCAGTAGCGCTTGCAGATAAAATGCTACGCTAAATAAATTCACTTCCAGGCTTTGCTGCAAGCTTTGCCGGGTTAGCTGCTTCAGGCTTTTTTCCGGCAGCATACCGGCACCATGCAACCAGCCCTGACACAGCACTACGGCCGTCACGCTCTGACTAAACACCTGCTGCAACACCGCGGTTAGTTCCGGTGACACCTCAGCGCCATTATCGGCAGGTGTGGCTGACTGATACCAGCTAAGTTGCGGCTGTGGCGCAGGCGCGGCCTGCCGACTGATTGCTGAGACCCGGTGTCCCTCAGCCAGTAATTGTTGAATTAAGCCCTGCGCGATGCCGCCGGCGGCACCAATGATTAACCAATGTTCAGCCATAGGTAAGTTGCTCCGCAATGTCGATACCACTTAACCAGGCATTCTCTACCCGACCACCTTTAGTCCAGTCACCAACCAGCCATAAGCCCTGGCTTAATGCCTGTGTTGCTGTGGCCTGACTGGCGGGATTAATTTGTGCGTAGCGCCAGCGATGGCAAAGTATCGATTTGCTGCTGATATCAGCTGATAAAATCTGGGCTAGACAGGTCACAGCGCTTTGCTGCCAGAAGCTATCGTCTTGCTCCAGATGCTGCTGACTAAATGCCGGCGTAAAATGCACTAACCAGCTTTCACTTTGCATGCGCCCTGGCTTGCTGTTTTGCCGGCTCAGCCAACTCACCGGCAAGGCTGGATCTTTAACAAAGATGCCGCCGGCCGGCACGCCACTTGGTGCCACCAGTTCAATATTCACCGCCCAGCAGGGGGTCAGGCTGGCAGTCGGCAAGGATGCCGCCAGCTCTGCTGGCAGCATAGCCGCCGCCTGGGCCGGAGGAATACTTAACACCACCGCTGAAAACGGGCCAAGTTGCCGCGCCTGGCTATCAGTAAGCCACCAGCCCGCTGCGTCGTATTGTAGCTTGGTCAATTGCCACTGGTACTGTACGTTAAGCCCCATTGCCAGCTGTTTTACTGGGCTGTGCATCGCCGGCACGCCAATAAACCGGTATTGCGAGTCGGGTGATGGCTGTAACTTACCCTGCTGATATTGCCAGACGGGTGCTAACCAGGGGGCAACCACGCCTTGCTGCTGCCAGTGTTGCACCTGTTTGATAAAACGTGGCTCCCGGGCAGTAAAATATTGCGCGCCCAAATCCAGATACCCATGCGTCGTGCGCTTACTGGTCATGCGCCCTCCCGGGCCGCGCGCTTTATCAAACACCTCTACCGCCACACCAAGCTCTGTCAGCCGCTTGGCACAGGCCAAACCCGCCATCCCTGCTCCTACTACTGCAACCTTCATTCTTTACTCACTTATGCTAGGGCGTGTTGACGTTTGCTGCTTAGATTTTGTTCGCACTGGCGGCGCTTTGATCGCGAAACGAGGAGCGCAGTTTAGTTATTCTAAATAAGTGACG
>Ga0181595_10000360_pt1 | contig 49971 bp, 29 predicted proteins | sample 041ome_7_FD_145604 | JGI IMG/M metagenome (GOLD analysis project Ga0181595, IMG submission 145604) | Coastal salt marsh microbial communities from the Groves Creek Marsh, Skidaway Island, Georgia - 041401AS metaG (spades assembly) | ecosystem: Environmental > Aquatic > Marine > Intertidal zone... | reverse complement strand
CGCATCGATTCGCGTCGACATTTCGGGATCGAACGCGATGATGACGGCGCGAGGCGCTCCGACGCGCGCGAACGGCGCGCGAACGACGCGTGGGCACGCGGGAAGGCGCCCGAGGGCGGAGGGACGCGCTTCGGGGACGCGGACGCGGCGCGCGAGCGGGCGATTCGACGCGAAGAGCGCGAACGCGACGGATTCGGAGACGACGACGACGGCGGCGACGCGAGAGACGGTCGCGGAGGACGGTGATGGGGCGAATGAGGCGGTGCGGAGAGTGGCGGAGGATCGCGCGCGGGCGATGGAGGCGCTGAAAGATGGTGGGGTGGGCGGGCGCGGGACGAGGACGTCGAGGGAGGCGGCGTCGACGAGACGGGATTTTCGAGCGCGGGACGCGAGGTGCGTCGTGCTCGCGGGGGGGGCGGACGAGACGAATCCGTTGACGCGTGGGCGCGCGCGAAGTGCGGTGCATCTGGGGGGGGCGTATCGAGTGATTGATTTTCCTTTGACGAATTTAATCAACTCGGGCATGCGTCAGGTGTACGTGCTGACGCAATACAACAGTCACTCGCTGGTGACGCACGTCAACCGCGCGTTCCCGATGGAGATGTTTGGAAACAACAACGAAGGGTTCGTAGAGGTGTTGCCGACGTCGCAGACGCGCGAGCACGGGGAGACGTGGTCGATGGGGAGCGCGGATTGCGTCGCGAGGCACCTCACGCACGGTTCGCTCACCAAGCATAGTTTCGACATGCGCTTGGAGGACGAGTGTTTGCAAAGACACGGATCGCTCGAAGCGTGCGCGGCGAACCAAACCGACGGGATCACCATCGTGTTGGCCGCCGAGCAGTTGTACACGATGGACTTCAACAAGCTCTTGGAGGCGCACTTGAAGTCGGAAGCAGACGTCACCGTCGCGACGTGCGATCAAGTCACGGCGGAGAACGCATCGAGATTGGGCATCATGGACGTCGACGAGCACACGTCGAGCATTTTATCCTTCATCGAGAAGCCTTCGGCCGATCAGTTGCTCGAGTTTATGCAGTGCTCGACGGAGAATGAGCTTCTCGAGTGCAAGCTCAACGCCAACATGGGCGTGTACGTCTTCAACAACTCAGCCCTGGAAGAGCTTTTGAGAGATTCAAAGAATCCGGCGGAAGAACGACACGAATTCGGCAGGGACATCATTCCGCACGCGGTGAACGCGGGCTACGACGTACGTTCGTACAAGCACTCTGGTTATTGGAAGCCGCTTCGAACGCTCGCCGACATTTACGAGGCGAACATCTCAGTCGCCACCGGCGGCGACGCCGCGTCACTGATCGACTTTGATCGATTAGTGTACACGAAACCCAACTTTTTGCCGCCTAACACATTTTACGGATCTTCGTTGACCGAGCGTTCAATCATTTCGGACGGGTGCGTCATTCGCGACGGCGCCAAAATCATCAACTCCATCGTCGGTCCGTGCACTGTGATCGACAAAAACGTCGATTTGGAAGGAGTCGTCGTGGTCGGTCGCGACGAAATCCTGAAGCGGTCCGGAGGGGACAAAGTCGCCGATATCGGCGCGAATACCATCATTCGTAAGTGCATGGTTGATTCCGACGCCGTCATCGGAGCCAACGTTCGCATTCTCAACGAGGCGGGCATTCAAGAACTCGATCGCACCGAGGATGGATACATCATCAGTGAAGGCATCGTCACCATCCTCGGAGGCGCCGTGATCCCCGATGGGTTCACAATCTAAACAATAAACAGAACACAGCGCCGGGCTCAAGCCATTTTGAACCCGCCGCGAGCGAAATGAAAATAGGGACGCAGGCGGAAACCGTAGAGCGCGTCAGAATTTGTTGTACCAAACCGAAGATTATTACGCTGACGATGCACCATTACTATCATCAATACGTCGTTACAACGCGTCTAAGAAATACTAGTAGAAATAATTGCTAAATGGACTCACAAATCCGCCGAGCCGTTGCTCGAACGCGGCGAGTCCAAGAGCTTTTCGCGCTCGACTTCGCCGTCGCTCGAAGCCGTGATTTTGCTCACATCCTCGTCTGTTTTATACTTTTGATAATACGCGAATCCCAAGACGTTCATCGCGTATCCGACGAGCTGCACGGGCGTCGTCTTCTCGCCCATGAAGACGACGCTAAACATGATGATTGCGACGTTGCGAACTTGACCGGCGGCTTTAAACGTCAGCGACCCGCACGTCTTGATCACCCCCAAAGTGGTCACCATTACGAGAAACCCTAACACTGACACCGCGACGAACGGCCAAGGGTTGGCGCGAACGATGGCCAAGTCTCCTCTCAACGTAATCTCTCGCTGCTCGAAAATCGCCACGCCGACGGAGAGAAAGAAGAAATTCGCGGGACACGTGTAAAACAAACCCTCCAGTAACCCAAACCCACGATTGCCCATGAAATGTTGAAACAACACCATGCGCATCGCCTCTGCACCTTCGCCTATGATCATGAGCGACAACCCCAACAACGTAAACGTTTCCTCCGTCGCGCACGCCACCGCCATGCCGACAGTCATCGTACCCACCGCTATCACCTTCTCCTTCGTCGCCGTGTCTAGACCCACGACGACCAACATTAAAAACACCACGCACGGCGACAGCGACTTCATCATCTGTATGAAGCTCACGCTGAGGTACAAATATAACTGATTCCCCGCCGCGAACGTCACCGCGGTGAAGAACCCGATCGGAAACACCGTCACGAGCCACTCCTTCAGCGAAAGCGTGCGCTCCAATTTCACCGAATTCGTCAACACTAAAATCGCCGCGATCATCCACGACAGCAGCGGTCCCGTCGCGCTGACGGCGATCGGGTACGGGAAGTCGTATCTGTTCAACACCGCGTCGTTCACCAAGATGATCAGCCCGCTGCACGTCCCCCACGCGAGCAGGTACAGCGTCGCTTTGAGCGTGTACAGCGCTCGCGTCAGTTCCGCGCTCGGCGCTCGCGAGCTCGGACGCCCCGCGATCTCGCGCGCGAGCGCTTTAAGCGCCGACATGGTCGCCAACACCCTACACCCTCGGGACGACCGAGACGATCTCGGGACGACGCTCGCGACGACGACGACGCGCGCGACGTTCGCGCGTCTCGTCTTCGTCGCGCGTCGACGTTCGCGCGCGCGGCGCGGCGCGGCGCGAAGTGGCGCTCGCGCGTCTCCGCGAGGCTGCCTGAGGACTACGAATTCTACTACAACGTCAAATCAATCGCCGCGCTCACGCCGCGCCGTCGCCGCCGCCGTCGCCGCCGCCGCCGTCGTCCCGCTTTTCTACCTCGTCGTCGTCGCCCTCGTCCCTCGTTTCCTTGGCCTCGGCGTCTCTCGCCTTTTTCGTCCTCTTGGCGTCGCGAAACGCGTCCAGCGTCGCCCTGACGTCGTCCACCAGTTCGCCGAAATCGCACTCCTCGATCGCCGCCAGCACGTCCGCGTCGCTGATCGTCGAGCGCTTGTGATCGCGGCAGACGTCGTTCGCCGTGGCGGTGAGGTAGTGGATGAAGATTTTCGCGCACTCGCCGTAGGCTGTCAGGGCTTCTTTTTGAATGTTTGGTTCGAACGATTGGCCCTTGGCGTCGACGTTATCGAGCGTCGAGAGCTTGTGCTTGACGAGGCGCTTGATGTGCGCGCGGGGGAGGTCTTCGTCCATCGCGAGCGATCGGGGCGCGGACGACGCGCGCGCGCGTGTGCGGATCGGAGGGACGGCGAAGCGCGAGGCGAAGCGCGAGGCGAGCGAAGGTTCGCGTACACGGTGCGACTGACGCGCGATTACAACGGCGAGGCGGCGAGATCAAAAACACTCTACGAGTAGCGCCAATTGAAACCTTTGAGGCTGTTGCTCAGCTCGCCGACTTCCTTGGTGAGGACGTCGTTTTGCGCCTTCAAGTCGTTCACCACCTTGGCGCGCTCTTTATCGGTGGAATTGAGCGCATCGCGGAGACTGGCCTCGACGGTGTCGGGGTGTAAGTTGGCGTACCTTGCGAGCGCATCTTCGCGGCCGCCGTCGACCGCATCCACGTTGTAGTCGAAGATGTTGTCCCACTTGTTGTCCAAAAGCGCGAGCGCCGTTTTGAGCGGCGTCGCGGCGTACAGGACGCCCGCGCGTTGTTCCACGAGACCCTCGCGAAGGAGCTTGATCATACTACCTTCGATGTCAAAGTCACAATCGACACCGAACACATTCCGCAAGAAATCTTCGCATTCGATGTCGATTTCCTTCAATGTCATGCTCTTACCTCTGACGGTGAGAATCACAAAGGCGAGCATCATTTCCTTGATCTCTTGATCCTCCATAGATTCCAAAAGGTGCATCAACATCCCTTCTTGTGCGTTCCTGCTCTTTTGAATAAGATCCTTTGCCATCATGCCGGAGTATCGCGTCCTGGCGACGTTGATGGCGGTGTACGACTGCCCGAGCTTACCGGCGCACGCGATGAGGAGCGTTTGCATCTTCTTCGTCCAAATCTCACCGGTAACAAACGCCCACAGCAAAGTGCCGATGGCGACAACGATGGCAATTCCGTTCTGGATCATTTCTTGGAGCTTGACCGAGACCGTCTTCTCCGGGAAAATCATCTCGAGGTCAGCCATAGGAATGTCGACGTACGACTTGATGATGAGCGGGCCGCATCCAGAAGGTCCCGCTGCATCGTCGTCGAGCGGTCTCGCCATGCGATAGAGCAGCACGACTTCTTTGAAAGTTGGCTCTTGAATTTCTAACGTCGAGAATAATTTGCGAAAGAGGACGAAGATGTTCGGCATCAACCTTCGCAGCGTCAGACGTTCTATCACAGATGCGTTTCTGTCCTCCACCGTCTTCCCGTCTCCAAACGTCTTCTTCGAATCGCTCGAATTCGCGTTCACGAAAACCGGTTGCTTCTGCCCGAGAATTGCCAACAGTGGTTCTTTGATGAGCATGCTGAGAAGCATCTCAATCTTTTGCATGATGAACAACCCCTTCGCCTTGGCGAGGCCCGTGCCTCGCTTGAACACCAACGCTCTTTCGCTAAACTGCGGCAACCCAGCGGCGAGCGCCGGATTCTTGCTCAAAAACGTCTTCAGCAACGCTTTATCGTGACAGGACCAATCTACGCGCACGGGTAGCGTGAACAAAAAGTCCTCCGCGCTCGCCAACTCCCATTCCTTTTGCGTCAACAACGTGTACTCGGCGTCCGCCATCATCGTACAAAACTCCCCCACAAAATCCACGCTCGCCGCCTCGAACGCCGTGGGGTTCAATCGCGCGCCATCGTATCCCACGCTTTTTTCTTCGCCCACCTTGACGTTCGCCAGCGCGAAATCCTTCTTCACTCGATCCCGTTTTTCCATGGCGCCGTAGTGAAACAAGCTCCGAACCATGCGAATCACGTCCCCGACCGCGCCTCGATCGCCCTCGGGAATCATCTCCAGCGCGGCGTCGCGCAAAAAGTTCATGCCGACCGGGATGTGCGCCGAGTGTTGGATTCGGATGAAGTTGTTCGTGCGTTCGCGCGCATCGCGCGACTTTGCGTCGTCGCTCGAACCCATCGCGGCGTCAATCGTCGAGGCTTCGGTCGCGCGCGTCGCGCGTGCGCGCGCGTTCACGCGCGCGTGCGCGCCGCGTGCGCGCGTGCGGGCGCGTTTACGCGCGTGCGGGCGGGCGCGTGCGACGCGCGCGCGGGAGTGCGGCGCAGAGTCGTCGAGGATTGGGCGATCGCGCGTCTCGGCGACGCGCGCGGCGGTTGGCGGTTGCGCGCGGAGCGCTGCGGACGCGCGAGGCTACGGCTAATCACAACGTCTGATGGCTACGATGACGAAGAGAGATGAGTGCGATCACGTGCTGCGCCTGGCGACGTTCTTCAGACCGACGCCGACGACGGAGCAGAACACGGTGCCGCTCTCGGGCTCGGGCTGCACGTGAAAGGTGACGCCGAAGAAGGCTTTGAGCGCGCGCAAGGTTTCGATCGCTCGAGGGGTGAGCTGACCGAGACGGATTCTGGACACTTGCTCGGGACCGATGGCGAGGAGGATGAGGGCGAGGGATTGATGGGTGCTGTCGACGACGCCGCCGCGTTGGATCTCGGCGACGAGCGCCTCGGCGACGCGGCGGCCGACGTCTTCGGGCACGCGCGCCTCGGCGTCGTCGGCCCATTCTAAATCCGCCGCCTCGCTCATCGCGGACGCGCACGCCGTGGACGCGGCGTCGGCGCCGAGCACGCAACCCGTGGTGGTTTCGGCGACGAGGGATAATCCGTACCCTGGGCTCTTCCCCGCCTCCGGACCGACGTGATGGTCGGTGAAAATGTACACGTCTGGAATGAACGCGTTCAACACCCCTCTCGCAGCGTCCACCATGCGGTTTCCATTCTGCGGCGACACCTTGCACGTAAACGTCACCCCTCGCACCCGTTTCACCAAGCCCTCGTCGCACCAATCCAGCGTCGGCAGCGTTTTCACAATCGGCAACGTCAACCGCACGCGACCGCCGCCGTTCGGCGGACACCCTCGCCGTTCCACCTCCAGCGCCAATCCATCGTCCACGCCGAAGTGTTTCTTCAGCATCGGCAGCGTCACCGTCCTAAACACGTCCACGCTCACGTCCGCGTCGTCGTTCGTCACCCCCATGAGCGTCAATTCGATCGGTTTCTTCGCGAACAATCCCAACGCCAGCGTCGGCTCGACGTAATACCCGACGCCCCGGCTCGTCGCGCACTCGTGCGTCAGCGCGCGTCCTCCCTTCACCACGCCCGGGTCGAACCGCACCGCGGTGCCGTCTTCGCTGATGTCCACGCGCGTGCCGTTCGTGAGCTTATCGATCAGGCGCAGGAGCGAGACTTCGTAATCGCGCAGCCCGACGGCGTCGTCGCCGCCGCCTCGCGCGGCGGTTTTGACGCGAATGTCGCGAATCACGCACGGCTTACCGCTCAGGACGCTGATCAGGATGCGCGTGCGGAAGTCCTTGGCGCCGGTGAAGCGCGCGGGCGCGCGGGAGGGCGGCATCGCGCGCGCGGGCGCGGGCGCGAAGTGGCGGCTGCTCGAGCCCGAGCCCGAGCTGCGCGCCGAGCGGCGACGCGGCGAACGCGAGCGAATGAAACGCGAGGAATCGCCGTCGACGCGCGCTCGGACGCGAAAAGCGAGAAAAGAGTGAGAGATGGTGATTAAAATCCACGACGCGACCGAGCGATGATGGGAAAACGCGGAGAGGTTACGTGCCGAAGGCGCGGTCGCCGGCGTCGCCGAGTCCGGGGACGACGTAGCCGTCGTCGTTCAAGACCTCGTCGATCATCGCCGCGTACACGCGGAGGCCCGGATATCGCTCGCTAAGTTGAGTCAACGCCGGTGGAGAGGCGACGACGCAGATGATTCGAATGTTGGACGGAGATGCGCCTCGGGAGACGATTTCTTCGACGGCGGCGACGATGGTGCCGCCCGTGGCCAACATCGGGTCGCTAATCAACACTTGCGCGTCTTCCGCGAACGACGCGGGGAGCTTGTTGAGGTACATCTTCGGTTCGAGCGTCTTTTCGTCGCGCACGTACCCGAGATGATGCGTCACGCTCGACGGAAGCACGCTCGCCGATTCCTCCAAGAGCGTCAACCCGGCGCGTAAAATCGGCACCACCGCCACCGGTTTCTCGGGGTTCACGAATTCAACGTCCGCGATCGCCAGCGGTCCCTGCACTTGCGCCTCGAACGTTTGCAACCAATCTCTGCCGCACTCGTAAATCAGAATCCGTCCAATCTCCGCCATGGCGGCTCGGAAAATCGGCGTCGGCGTCTGCACGTTTCTCGCCACCCCCAACCAGTGCTTCAACAGCGGATGCGGCGGCACGAGCACGAGCATCTGATTCGGATTCGGCTGCGCGCGCGGCGGCGCGTCCTCGCTTCCCTCCCCCGCGCTCGCGCGCGCGCGCGTCGCGCGTCGCGCGAGAGGTCCCACCGCGCCCACCGTCCCACTCCCGTTCGCGCTTCGGCGCGCGCGCACCGTCAGCGCGCGCGTCGCGCGCGCTTCGAGCGACATCGCGAGCGACATGCGTTTTGTTCGCGGCGAAAGAGCGTCGTTCGCGGCGCGAGACGCGCGCGCGCGTCGCACAGTGCGCCGATGTCCCGTTGGATAATGGATAAAGCACTTTTCGCACTTTTCGCCGCACTCGTCGCCTCGCCGAGCGCGCGCGCGCACGCCTCGCGACCATGCTCTCGCGAAGAGCGACCGTGATCGCGCCCGCGCGCGCGGCGCCCGAGAGCGCGCGACGCGTCGCGCGGACGCGCGCGCGGCGCGGCGCGAACGTCCGAACGCGCGCGGCGAGCGAGGTCACGCAGGACGTCGCCGACGGCGCCGTGTCCTTCGTCCTGCTCGCGGGCGGCGTGGGCAAGCGCATGGGAGCGGACATGCCGAAGCAGTACCTGCCGCTCATGGGCACGCCGATCGCGCTGTGGTCGCTTCGGAAGTTTGCGAAGATGGCTGAGGTCGGGGAGATCGTCGTCGTGTGCGACCCGAGCTACGACGACGTGTTTCAGAGCGAAGCGATCGATAAGCCGCTGGTGTTCGCGAGACCGGGGAAAGAGCGACAAGATAGTGTGTATAATGGCATGCAAGCGGCGCGGGCGGGGGCGGAGTTGTTGGCGATTCACGATAGCGCGCGACCGCTGTGCGCGGCGACGGATGCGAGGCGGTGCTTCAACGACGCGAAAAAGTACGGCGCGGCGGTTTTGGCGGTGCAGAGTAAGGCGACGATTAAGGAAGTGAATAAGGATTTGAGCATCGATAAGGGGCTCGATCGCAGTCGGCTTTGGGAGATGCAAACGCCGCAAGTGATGCGACCCGAGTTGTTGCGAGCGGGATACGATCTCGTGAATAGTAAGGGACTTGAGGTGACGGACGATGTATCCATCGTCGAAGCCTTAGGTGAGCGCGTGCAAGTGACGCCGGGGAGTTATTTCAACTTGAAGGTCACGACGCCGGAGGACATGTTCATCGCGGAACGGCTGATGACGGAGCAGGGCGACGCCGTCGCATAAATAATTCTAATTCGCGCGAGATAATAAACAGTACCGGTAAAGTTGCACTCTCTAAACGAGACAGTAAAACTTGTCGATCTCGCGACCGCGCTCGCTGAATTCACTTTTTCGCGCACTCGTACTCGACGTCGCCCGAGCATTGCTTCGTGACGTTGGAGTCGTCCAAGGCGTGCGTGTGCGGGAAGAAAGCGCTCCCATTCAATTTGAGCTCTTGTTCAAGCGCGCGCGAATCGACGACGAGGGTTCCACATCGGCGTCCACGCCGACAGCACTCGCACTCTTCGTCGTCGTCATTCGCTGTGAGCAAGTAAAGACCGAGTAAAACGAGAAATGAAATCGTAAAAGCCAGCGCCAATTGCCCGAGCGCACCGTCGCATATTTCGTAAGAGAATTCGATGACGTCCCCGTCCCACCATCGCCGATCGACGATACCGAAAGGCTCAACGTCAAACGAAGTCACGAAATCAATATCACGCGGCCCGAATCGACGTGGAAAGTGCTCGTGGGAAGTGATTGTCGATCCCCCGTGAAACGCCAAATCGAGAACTTCGAGAACTGTCGCGTCGTCGACGGTGACGTCCCGCGACGCGTCGTCCATCGACGACTCGGACCAATCCGCGCCGTCCAAACGAAAAGGGTCTTCGATCATCGTCAAGGTCACGATCGCCTCGGCGTTTAATGGATCGATGGTGTCGTCGGGTGTCGTCGCTGAATCGTCGGGTACAACGGAACTTGAACCGACAAAGTTGGTTCCATCGGTATCTTGAGACGCCGCGAGCGCGGCGAGCGCGAGCGCGAGCGCGAGCGCGAGACCCGCGCGAGATCGGCCGACCATTTTGTACGCCATGCTCGCGCTCACCTCGAGCGTCGACGCGCGCGAGTGTGAGAAATCTTCCACGTAAGCGTTTCTCGTCGTCTCAAACTCCGACGAAACGACGCGACTCGCGTCGAACGCGCGCACCGCGCGCCGATCGAGACGCGCTCCACCGAACGCCACCGCGCGATTCATCGCGCATCGCTCGCGTCGCCGCGCGTTCGCGCTCGCGCGCATCACTCATTTTAATCATCACAACGCGTCGACGCGGCGTCGCGGCGACTTCGACGTTCGCTCGCCGCGCGTTTACGATTCCCCATCCTTCTTCGCCGCTTTCTTCGCGTCCCTCGCCGCGCGCTTCGCCGCCAGCGCCGCCTTCTTCTCCTCCCTCTCCCTCGCCTTTTGCGTTTCCCTCGCCGCCGCGTCTCGCGCCCCCTCGTCCGTCGTCTTCCCGTCCAGTCGCGGCCGCGTCTTCGGCGCTCGCGCGCCCACCGCGTGATCCCTCGGCAGCAGCGCCGCCGTCCCCGCGCCGCCGCCCGACCACCCGACCATCGTCGAGTCGCACACGACGCCCTCGCTCACGACGCCGCCGACGCGTCGCGCCGTCACGCGCGTGCCGTCGCGCAGCGTCGCGCCCGCGCGCGCGACGACGATTTTCTTTCCGACGTCGACGTTCGGCGCGTTCGTCGCGATCTTCAGCGGCGCGTCGCCGCCGCAGTCGATCGTCAGCAGTCGGAGGGCGTCGTGGCCGTCGATCGCGACGCGGGCGAGGATCTCGCCGCAGCACAGCGGCGCGCCGTCGTCGTCGTCGTCGTCGGACATTTAATGTAAGAATCGATTCGCGTCGACGAATGACGACAGTGCGCGACGCTGCGCGACGACGCGCGCGCGGCGACGCGACGCGTCGGTGGATGCGCCGCAGACGCGGCGAACGACGCGCGTCGCGCGTCGCCGCGACGCGAGACGCGCGCGAAAAGCGGTGATTCATTGACGCATTTGGAATTCGCGCAAAAGACGCGGAAAGATGGCGGTGGGAACGCGACGGGCGCGCGATGCGTCGCGAATGTCGCGCGCGCACGACGCGGATGACGCCGCGGACGCGCGACCGTGGCGATGGCGGCGATGCGGGACGTTTCACGCGTCCGAGGGAGGGATTTGGGGGACGAGCGGGACGACGACGGCGCGCGCGGCGACGCGATGGGAAAACGCGCCGCTGGAGGGGTTCGGTTTGCGCTTCGCGAGCGATGCGGAGGAGGAGACGACGACGCGCGCGCGAGCGTTGGAGGCGTGCGCGAGAGAAACGCTCGGAGAGGGCGGGTTGACGAATGAGATGTTGGAGGAGACGGCGCGCGCGACGACGACGCCGAGCGCGGCGAGCGACGACGCGGCGACGATTTCGAACATCGAGACGCGGTTGGCGTCGACGCGCGCGATGTTGAGGGGATTGGGCGTCGATGAAGCGAAAACGAAAGCGGTGATGGCGCGGGCGATGGACGCGTGGGGAGGGGAGATTCGAGAACGCGAACGAATCGTCGACGCGCTGGAGACGCGCTTGCTCGAGGGAGACGAGGACGAGGAGGCGTTGAATTACATCTTGCGTCGTGCGGTGGCGCGGTTGAGGGTTTTGAAGACGAGTGGAGCTCGTTCGAGGGTCGGCTTGCGGGCGTGTGTGGCGAGCGCGACGGCGTCCGTCGCCGCGGCGTCCACCACCGCGGCCGTCGCGGCAAAGTCTACGCCCATCGCGAAGAAAGGCCGCGGTGGAATGTTCTCTTGCTGCGGCGCAGATTCGACGGCGATCGATGACGACGCTCAAGAGCTCGCGTACGCGCCTTCGGAAAGTGCAGCCGTTGAATGCGAACCGCTTACTTGCGTCGTACGTCTTTCACGCGTTGGGGAAGAAACGGCGAGCGCATACTCGTCGACATCTCGCGCATCTTCGCGAGAAGGAGGCGTTTTGTTCAACGCCACGACTCCGTTATTGACCGTTTCCGAAGATGACACGATTGAGTTCAACTTTTACGCGAGCGACGCGCACGAATCCGTCGACGAGAGTGCAGTCGATGCGAATGATAGGATGCGCGCCAACGCCGTCATGTCGCCGCACGTCGGGGAAACAAGTGGCAAGATTAGAGGAAGCGCCACCATTTGTGTCGCAGATTTAGCAGAGACGACGAGAAAAGACGAACCGCACGTGCTCACGATTTTCATCGAGCGGCCGAAGAGTGGAGGGTCACCGAGTCAGGTCTACGGTAAAGCAATCGTACGCATTGACAAGTTCGTCGAATCGTTTGACGACGGAACGACGCAGATCGCGACGGCGAAGGGCGACGTTCTGAAAGATGCCGCCGTGCTTTTCGCGGCGCTCGACAAGTCGAGTGTGCCAAATGTAAAACAGCTTGTGCGCAGCTTCGTGGATCAGCGCGGCGCATGCCCGTCCATTGCTGCACTGGCCGAAATGATTACGCTTTGCATTGATTGGCGACTCGAACGCCCGCAACTTGATAGATTACGCCACTGCACAATGGAAGTGTTCGCGGCAATTGCGGTGAATCGAATTACGGCGAGTGAGAAGCAGCGGTTTGACGAACTTTCCGCGCTCATGTCGAAACAACTAGAAACAGAGCTGTGCAATATTTTGCCGACGGCAAAAGTCGCCGAGCAAGAACTCGTCGATGTGCTTGACATGGAGTATTCTGCCAGTATCGCCCGCGCGATCATTCCATTATTTGCTTTGACCCTTGGGAGCATTTCAGCCACTCGGCTCGTGTTGCGGTTGAAAAAGGTCGTTCGCGAGGCCATGCGTAAACGTTGTGTCGAGCACATGGTGAGGGAAAATCCGACAAAGGGCCCTCCCACGGTTGCGTGCGTGACGTCTATGATATGCAAACTCACCAAACGTTTGCCGCTCGACGCTGCGATTTTATCGCAGTTTCCGTCCGAAGTAGAAGCTCTTTCGGAGGCTGCGTCGGCGTCGAGTGCTTTCATCGCAAACATTATTACTGAAGTATTTCAGGCGATCGCGAGCATGCGTAGCCCGCCTGATTACGACTCCGGGATGATGGCGCTCGACGATGCGCTGTGCGCGCACAGGAGGGCATTAAAGCGATATGATTTGGTGCTTGCTATGCAGCCGATTTCGTCCCGGTTCATCGATCGGCTCCTTCAGCCGGCTTTGGATGAAACGCTAGGCACAGTACACCATGCGCTGGTTGCGTGGGTCAAGCAAGAAATTGATGGCGAAAGAACAAATTTAGAGCCCGTGGACGTCGAAAGAGGAGCGATGCACAGTATGTCGTGCGTCAATCTTTTTTGTGTACTCTACAACATCGATAGAGCAGCGCAAGATCACATTCTTCACGGCGAAAGAGCGGCGTTCAACGCTACATCGTTGAGTCAAATGTGCTATGAAGTGTTGAAGACGTACGTCAATATTTATGAAAGAGCGTGCTTGGAGGCGATCCAGAACGCGCGCTTGCATTTGATGCAAGACTCAAAGGGGCAGAATACGAAGACGGCGAATGTTTCGGACGTAAAGTCTCTGATGGTTGGTAACTTTTACACGCGTCTAAGTAATATTCATCAGTGCATCCTCGCGATCGAACCGTTCATGGAAGAGATGCCGTTACTGTGGTGTTCGTCAAAGTCGGAGTTCGACGAGACACTCAAGCGTCAAGCGAGCTCGGAGTATGGTATCGATGACGATCAAGTGATATTGTTTGAGGACGATGAAGTCCATGTCTTCGACGAGAAAAGAATGCTGGATACTGATTTCTTCGCGAACAGAATTGTACAGAAACTTCGCACCGTTCGCGCAAACGTCATTGCGTCATTAACGGAGTTGATCGAAGAACGGATTGCACCGTTTATTCGTGTCGCTATTCTTGACAAGGAAGAAAAGACACGTTCTGCGGCGGTACGCATAGTCTTCATGATGATTGACTCGGAGCTCAAGCTTATGAACGAGAGGCTTGCGCCAGGGGCGTTTCGACTGGCGTTGTCTTCGATGCACAAAGGGGTGTGTGATGCGATCGAACAACTCATCCTACACAGACCGATAGAGGAGGGAGCGCTAGAAGCCAGTGAGCGTTGGAGAGGATTACCAACGCTCACAGAAATGCAACATTCCTTAGTCGTCGAGCTCATGGCAGATGTCAGAGAATTCTTCCACTGCGACGGTGCCGGCGAGCCTGAGTCAATTCTCAAGGATGGCGAAGGCAGACTGCGCCGTTTGTTGAATTTATGGTTTACGCCCACGATCGAGATTATGCGAGAATTCTGGCAGTTGAAAGAAGTATTGTCCCGATCGATCGTTTCGGCGCATGGCAAACAAATCCGACTGCGGTCGATCGGTGGAGTGGCCGTTCAAGACATCTTGCGCTTTTTGCGTCAGCGTTCAAACGACGCAACAGCAATGGATCTTTACAACGAACAGAGCATGCTGATTACGAAAATGAGTCTAAAAGCACTCTTTGGCTCACAGTTAATGAGTATCGACTCTTTACTCGGTGCCTGGGTTTGCCGCGATGGTTCTGGCTTAATAGGACGATTCTACATCACGGCTACGCAATTGGCGTTTTCGACATCTGGAATGAGCATCGATCACCCGCACGACAGCCAGACAGCGGTCGTCCGAGAGATTCGCAGAATCGCGAACATCTCGCGTATCGATGCTGCTGATGGTACGCCTGGGCTTCGCATCACATTCGACGATCGTCGATCATTCACTTTCAGTGAATTCGGTGGAATGCACACCGAGTTAAACATTCAAGCTCGAGAGAGGGATTCGTGCGTCGCGGTGATTCGCACGAATCCTTGCTTCTTGCAGCGTCCGGTATTCATGCACGATATTCAAGTCGCACAAATTTCAGATCATGCGTGCGAGACTTTAGATGAGGTTGTCAGCGTAGAAACGGCGCAGCGAATGGAGCCACCCACTCTGCCGGCGGATGAGGAAGTGATCGCCACGTGCGTCTGCGCGCGTGCGAACGGCTTAGCACGCGACTTGGGGAAGTTTACGGTGGCGAGCCAATCGTGCGTGTTTTTACCAGTCAACGGGTCAGGTCGTGGAGTGTTGTATAAGACTATGACGTCAACGAAGAGGATGCCACAGTTGCGGCCATTCGGTTGGAAGAATGCTGATATCATCATCCCGATACGACATTACGAAGAACCCGTGTTGCGCTTGACGGGGATGACGCTCGTTGAAGCCCAGTCGGTTTTCGACGCACTGTCGAGCGCCATTACCGCTTACAAAAGTTAGACGTCAAAAACGCGAAAGAACAGCAGAGTAGCGGTGTGATATATCATTATGTAGTCGTAGCAAATCGTGTTTCATATCTACGCTGCGTCCAATTCAACAGTCAACACGGCGAGGTTGTCGTTTATGATTGATGAGTACGTTTCGACGGCATCTGGCAAAATCTCTTCGAGCGCTGAAATGAGCTTTTGCGTTTGTTTGAGCCAGTCGATTGCTTCCTTCGTTCGCATCGATCTCTCATGTCGAACGGCACGGTTGAAACAAGTTGAGAGCAACCACTGCGCTTCCACTGGGGGATATGAAGGATGCAGTGCGAGGAACTCTTCGGCCGAGTCGTAAAGCGAGTGAATCACGTCGTCTTTGCTTTTGTACACTCGCGAAGCGAGTTGAATTCGTTTACGCATTAATCGCGCGATGAGAGCAACGTCTTGAATCAAATACTTCTTCATAGCTTTCCCAACCGCTTCATATGCTCTCGAAACGGTGACCAAATCAGACGTTCTCATCGCCGCGCCGCGGTCGGCAATCATCAAGAGCGTGTTTATTGAAGCTTCGTCATCCAACGTCTTTGTCGATAATATTTCGATTATTTTGCCTTGCAACGCGACGTCACGCTGGGCGCAAGCGATTTCATATTCAAGGACACTCGCAACCTTTCGCAACTCTTCGTACCTTTCCTCTTCAGCGTTTTTCAACAAGCTGTGGAGATTGGCCATCGCACCCTTTGAGCGGGCGATATTCTTCGCTTCGCGTTCTTTCCGAGATTGTTCGTCTCCTACATCAGTAGCTGGGTTATAGCTGGTGAGCGATGCGATGGACAACAGAAGCGCGACTGCTTGTCGATAGCCATACTCTGCACGATCGTCTGCATCCAAACCTTCTGGAATCTTGTTTAATTTGGAAATCACAAGCGCACATAAAAACATAAACTGATAGGCCGCTTCTGTTTCTGACGACTTTTCGTACGCGTCGAGGCCAGTATTCCACGAAAAGTCGGCGAGATACCGTGCCTGTCGAACATCTGTGAGAAGATTCAAATTCGACGCTCGCTTCATGAACTCGCTGAACAACTCGGCTGATTCAGAAAACGTCTTCGAGTCAAAGTCACCCATCTTGGCCATTTTTACGTGTCGCAGATAACTGCAAAATATAAAAGTCTCTTGCTTCATCATATTATCGGTACCCATATTGTTCAAAATCATATCGTAAAGGCTACGAAAAGCGTCTGCGGCCGTGGCGTGGTGCTTTGAGCCATCGAGTTCTCCCGCAACGTATAACAACGCATCAGATTCACCTGCCTTTGCAAACGTTCGAATCGATTCTCCCAGGCCCGAGACGTCGTCAGAAATGAGCTGAAACTTTACGTTCAACAATGTTGTGGACACATCCGTCGCGGTCTTGTCCGCCAGCAAACTTCGCAGCGACTCCTTTGCTTGTTCGATATCGCCATTCTCGAGATCGCACATCACTTGCAGCCGGATAACCGGTACCGCTGCGTTGCTCACGGTCTTCGACTTTCTTTGTGACGATAATGGGAGCGTCATACCAAACAGTTTTCGTGCCAGTGAGTACTTATTTTGCATGTACATGTCAGATGCAGCGTTCCAGATGATGGCGTATGCACGAGATTGCCCGTCGCGAGAAAAACCGATTTCCTTGAAACTATCGGTATCTGTAAGAAGTCGATCCATATAAGACAGAACATCGTTTGCTACTTGTTCATCTACAGTGAGCGTCGTATCCAGTAGAGCTTCAAAGATATCAGTAATCATTTCTTGTCGTCTCGCCTTTGGACAGCCGCTCAGTCGTTTGGCGAGCGGAGCGATGCACGACGCAACGGCGCCAGCGCCGCATTCGCTCTTCGCCAGATTGACACAGCACGTATGGAGGACATTCACAACAGAGTTTTCATCGTTGAGTACATTTTCGAGTATGCTGCACGCTTTCGAAATCTCACCACTCCCTGAGAACGCTTCAATCAGCATGTTGTCCATGAGAAACGATTCGGTTAACGCCTGCAAATCGCGAGCCAAGACGTTATCACTATTTTCACACTTTTTCGCGTAAGACTTGATTATTTTCATTTTATCCAACACTTTAAGAGCCTCGTTGTACCTTCTTCCGTGAATGAATAGTCTGGCAAGGTTATGCAAGATGCGAATGTACAAACCATCGGCGCGAACCAGGCGGTGGTCCTCGCACACGAGTTTCTCATCTAAATCAAAGTGCGCCGCGTTATCTTGATGGGAAGACGTCGACCAAGAATTCGGAGTGATCGTGAACAAGTCGTAGTATGCTGCGATTAGCTCTTTGACGAGGAAACCAACTTTTCTGTCGAACACGGCTTCGTCATCTGCTGATTGAAGCTTTTCTGAAACCACGAAATTCTCAGCCAAGTTTATCTTCGCGCTGATCAATGTCGTTACGCACATAGTCTCATTTCCTTTATTCTTTTCGCTTTCAGAAAGCGATTTGGCGTCTTGAAAAAAGTCCCGAGCACCGGCGACGTTGCCGAGATAAAAACAGTTCTTTGCGCGTGACGTGGCGGCTTCAATCGTCTGTAACATTGTCTCGGCGTCGAATTCGCCATTTCGGTTCAAGAACGAATTACCGTATGATTCACCGATCACGAACTGCTCTTCCGCCGCCTTGAACTCACCCGCATCGTGCAGCAACTTTGCGAGCGTCAAGTGATTTGAAATGCCGACAGCGAGACTCGAAATTTCAGGCGCCCCAGCGCTCACAGCGAAGCCATCCGCAAATCCCAACGCGGCGTCCAGCAACTCACACGCGAAGTACCTCAAATCAAGCAACGGACCAATCATTTCCTTCTTCACAATCCCGCTTTCCGCCGTCGTCTCCAACGCCGTTTTCTCGATTGCGAAATTCCAGCATCGTTGCGACATGTGCCTCGCTAAATCGCTCGCCTTCGTCGCATTCGTCGACCACAAATCTCGCAATCGCTCACTCACCCGCCGCACCTCACTCACCGTATTCGTCACCTCATCCTCGCTCGATATTCTCTTCGCCAATTCCGCGCGCTTCAAAGAATCATGAAACGTCGTCCAGACATCATCCATCGCGTCGCGCTCCGGCGTCTCCGATCTCGCCGCGCCGCGCGTCTTCGTCGTCTCCGAGACGCCACCATCCTCCGCACCCGCTCCGTCGCTCTCGCGCCGCTCCAGCCCCGCGCCTATAGAAACTTCGCTCAAAGAAATATCCATCAGCGCTTCCGCGCCTTTTCGAGCGCCCGTCGGCGTCGCATCGCGCGGTGCCGTCCTCGTTTCGTCGCGTTTGCGTTTCGGTCCGGAATCGCTCCCAGAGTGCGTGGTTTCGCTTTTCGACGCCGCGGGCGACGCGGTCGACGCGGGTGCGTCGTCAGCGCGAGGTGGATCCGATGTGTCGGTATCGGTTCGTTTGAACGGGCTCTGGAAACCCGGCATCGCGCGCGAGTCGCGCGTCGCGGAGTGGTGATTTGGGTTGATTGTTACAGTGTCTCGGCGCGCGTCGGCGTGACCTTACGTCATTCCAGCCATGCTCCCCGCGAGATTGAACGCGGGAAACACGATGTTGGGGAACTTTTTGGACAGCGTCGTGAACTCTTCGAACGATATGTTCCCATCGCCGTCGGTATCGCACTGACGCATGAGCCATTCTACCTTGCGTTCGATTTGCTTGTCGGTGCTCATATTCGTCGCGCAAATGATTTTGCGCAGTTCGCTCGAGTCGATGTACCCCGAACCGTCGAGATCGTACACGCTGAACGCGAACTGAATCTTATTATCGCGTGCCTCGCCACCGACGTTGGCCATACCGACGATGAATTCCTTAACGTCGATGAGACCGGTGCGATCGGTGTCAAACATGGAAAACAGACGCTCGACAAACGGCGTGCGATCGACGCGCAACATGCGCACGAATTCATTCACGTCCACGCGCCCGCTCCCATCCTTATCGCTCTCCAAGAACGCCTTGTATATTGCTTTTAACGCGTCCGTACCGAGCCCTTGGGACCTTCGGAACGACTCTAAATCATGAATCCCGCCCGATCCGCCGACGCCGACGTCGTCCATCCCGCCCATCGGCGCTCCGCCGCCGCCGACGCCCATCATGCCCGCACCGCCCGCGCCCATTCCCACGCCGTACGCTCCGCCCATCTGATGCGGCGCTCCACCGTACGCGTTCCCATACTGCACTCCCGGCGCGTTCCCGTACCCATACCCTCCTCCCGGTCCCGGCGCGCCGCCGCGATTCAACGCCATATTCGGCGGTTGCCCGTACTGTCCTCCTTGTCGCCCCACGTTCGCGCCGTAGCCCCCCGCGCGCGGCGCCACGGGCGCGCCGCTCAGCTGCGCCATCAACCGGTGAAATTCCTCGAACGATATCTGCCCATCGCCGTCGGTGTCAGCCATTAAAATCATCTCATCTATCTCGTCATCCGTCACCTTCTCGCCCATGGATGCGAGGACGTGCGCGATCTCCGCGGCGCCGACGTAGCCGTTGCGGTCGAGATCGAACTCGCGGAACGCTTGGCGGATGTCGTCTTTCGACAGGCCGCCGGCGTCGGGCTGGGCGTACATCGCGCGCGCGCGACGGTGACGCGCGACGGCCGCGGCTTTTTTACGCGCCGCGGTCGAGTGAGTGACGTTTGAAATCGAGGGCGCGGGAGGAAGGTTTGATTCTTTCGTCGGTGAGTGATGTGACAGAGAAAGAACGACGCGCTAAGCGCTGAGGCTACTTGGAGACGGTTTTCATGGTGAAACGAAGTTTTGGCTTGGGAGCGCCTTTGTCGGCGGGCGGGCGCCAGCGCGGCTCGACGCACTTGGCGGCGTCGTACGGAGAGTCGCGCTCGGGAACGGGATGACCAGGGTACAAAGATTGGATCGTCTTCGCGATGACGCCGCGTAAGACTTCGGCATCTTTGTACAGCGTGCTGCTCGATTCGTTGAAGTTTTGGCAGTTGGAAAGCATGAGCTCGAGGGCGACGCAAAACATCCACGTCGAGGGGTAACCGCCCGCGTTCAAGCATTTTTGAATGCTGCCGAGATCGATGGGCGCAGAGATGGCGCGATAGTATTCGGGTAAAGCCTTACGCGTAGGAAGTAACTCGAAAGGATCCGCGCGTTTGCGTCCTTTTTTGTCCTCGCTCGCGCGAATAGCGGCCAGAACGCTCCGACACGCGCTCGTTTCTTGCTTTGTCATCTCTATCTTTTCCGGCGGCGGAGACGCCTCCGCGGTGTCTTCGCTCATCTCTTCTCGACCGTCATCCGCGAGGTAATCGATTTCTTCATCGGTATCGACATCCACTTTGTTCACCAGTTCCCAGACTTCCCCACCTCGAGCGTCACGAAAGACGAGCGGGTTTTGTCGCAATAGCGCGCCAAGCGCCGCGAGTGGTCTTCGTCCCCAAAGAGAATCCACACCTTTCTCGACCATGATTTCATAAAGCGAATTTAATGGCATTGCGTTTCCGTGAACACGAGAGAGGACGTAAATCGCGCAGTCGAGCGGGTTCTTCGGCACGCGACGATCTCTCGGCGCGCTGCGTTGAGACTTTCGCTTTGGTACATATTCCTCAGAATCCGAATCATACCGCGCACGACGCTTCCTTTGCGGGGCGGCTTGTGTGTTTGATTGTCTGAGCTCTGGTTGAACGTACTTCTGCGGAAATGGATCGTCTTCGTCTTCAATCACGCCATCATCGACTGGTTTATCCCACGCTGGCTCATCTACGTTGTCGTAAATGTTCTTTGATGGCACCGGGTGGCCTGGAAACCGTTCCTGAACCGCCTTGAGATAGACGCCTCTCAGGACTTCGGCGTCTCTGTAGAGCATCGAAGCGGGATCGTTAAAGCGCTGACAATTGGTAAACATGAGCTCCATCGCGACGAGGAAGAACCAGACATTCGGGTAACCAGCCATGGATTTCCGAAGCATTCGCTCGATCGCCGCACAGTCGACCGGACACTTGATGATTTCGTAGTAATCAGGTAGGGTGAAGCGCGAAGGGAGCCTTTCGAACGGTTCAGATAAGCTTCTACCATCGGCTTCGACTTTGCGAACAGCTTGTAGAATTTCGAAGCACTTACGACGCTCGCTATGCTTCATCGTCGTCGTCGATGGTTTCAAACGCGTGTAAACGCTAAATCCTCCTAGTGGAACTCGAACGGTGGCTTCTTCAGAGCCTGCAACGCCTGGCGGACGCACGTGGAGACGAGAGGGCGCTTTTTCGTCCTCGGCTTCCTCTTCGTCGTTCGGAACAAGCACGTCCGAATCGAGCCACTTCACGCGTTGCATGCAGAGCGCGACGTCCTCCAGTTGACCATCGTCGTACCTAATTGAATGATCGCCGTTCGCGACGTTGTAAGCTTCAACATTCCCGAGGTAGAACAGCTGATCTGTCGCCCACCAGACCGCTATGCGCCGTCCGATGACATCATCGCCCTTTTCATCGCCGCGTTCGACCAAGTGCGCGCCGATAGTAATGCCAGGCGTGTCGTCGGGATTGAGAACGCGGCACGAATTTCGCCATTTTTTTGAGCTGCCGCAGCCAGACATGCGTTCGAATTCGCCCCCACCGACTATTTTGTCTGAAGCGACATCGTGTATGCGTTCAGCGCGCGATTTGCACATTGTTTGTAACATGCCTACGTGACCGGCACAGGTAATGGCGATTGGATCCGGAATATCTTCCTCGCCTTCGTAGGCCGCAAGATCTTCGGCGCTGTAGCCGATGGATTCCTTCATGCACACCACGCGCCTCCCTCCGTGCAATTCCATCTCAGCCTCGCGGCGAACCTCTTCCTCTTCAGCATCTCTACGTCGACGTTCGCGCTCACGCTCGCGCTCAGCATCGCGTTCTGACTTCTCTGCAGCCTTTTCAAAAGACTCGATGCTTCGCAGGACCTGGTATTCAAACGTTCGCTTTGCGTCGAGATCCTCCAAAGCAATGTTTGCGAGCATTTCTCGTTTCGTCTCGTCGGCGTCGTCCATGGCCGCAGCTTCTACTTTCCGCTCCATGTGCGCTTCGAGGGAGTCTTGCACTTGCTCTTCCGAGTACCCGAATAGCGTGTCACCATCTATTTGGTCTGGCTTCCATTCGTACTCGACGGGTTTGTACCGCTCCGATTCGGTGAGATTGAGTTGATACTTTTCGTATCTCCCCGTTTCAACCATGCGCTTGAGGTGAGAGTGCGCGGCGTAGGGTACCGCTCGCTGGTACAGTCGCTCCTCCGGAAGTTCGTCCGCCATGACCTGTCTATTGGTAATCAACCCCGTACTCGCAAGAGTGACGAGTTTAGTGAAGTGCGGCAAGGACGACCAATCGACAGCGTCAATGGGGTAGTCCTCGACCACGCCTCTAGTCGTCCTCATGAGCATCGTGGAAGTGGATACCGGTGCACCTGGTAAGAAGCGATTGACAGCCGGATACTGGGTCGATAAGGGTTCTGAGTGTCGCTCCCAATCCTTTTCGGTTCGCTCGTAGCGACTCAAACCGTCATCGGCGGCGACGTCCACTTCCATCCTGTCATCCTCGACGACGTCCACGTTCAACACTAGGTCGCCAGCGTCGGATACGGATAACGTGACCGCCACGCGCTCGCATCGCGCCTCCGCATCGTCCGTGACTTCGACGTTCTTCTCCTCTTTCACCTCGACATACCCATTTATTTGAAGGTCCTTGAATTCAACAGTAGAGTTCAAGTTATCCGCGAATCCCATCGGCCGATACGTGTGACCCATGCAAGCATAGAACAATCCGCACGCGGTGCACAAAGAGCGTCGCTTATCTGGACCGAGACGCATCTTTGGTGTCTCTTCTTTGCTGATGCCGCATTGTACGCAGTGGGAGGCGATTTCACCGTCTAAGACGTCGATCTTGTCCACTTCCCAATTCTGGTACTTGTTCTCTTTGAACTGCTTGCGAAACGCCCGTCGTGTCTTTTCTTCTTCGTCAAGTTCATCTTCTTTCACGACGGGAATCGGTGCGCGCTTGACAATCGGCGCCCACAACGCCCTCGCGCGCTCGTCAATGTACGTCGGGTAGTACGGACGGTACCAGCTCGGCGTTGGACTACCCATCAACAAATCTAAGGCCTTCTCCGCGCGTTCAACAATGAAGTCTTCGTAAAGTCGCCGCCGACGTCTTGCGCACTCTTGCAAAATGATCACCGCCGCGCCGCTCGCCGTCGCGCTTCCTTTCTCATCCGTTCGCACGTGTCGTTTATTCTCCTTCACACGATCATTCCCCCATATCAAATGGTGCCAACCCACGTCATCCGTCCACGCCGCGTACGGTTCATCACCGCAGTACCCTTCGACGAAGTAATTCTTCGGCACCAATCTTCCATTCAAACCTCTATCCTCCTCCGTCGCCGTGCCGAGACTCCCCACGTCCGCGTCCACCTCAAACGCCCAATGCGTCCTCAACAGTCGCTCGATCCGCGTGCCGCGCCACGACGTCAGCCTCGACTCTTTCCGTAATTTCTCCACTCGCGAGCTCTGTCTCGCCGGTTCTCTCTTCACTCTCGGTCCTCGTCCTCTTCCGCGGCCGCGTCCGCGCCCTCGCCCTCGTCCGCGGCCCGGCCCGTCTCCCTCTCCACCGATCCCCGCCTCGCTCGCCAGCTTCGCCAGCGCCAAGCGTTCCATCAGCGCTTTATTTCTTTCGATTTTCGCTTGTCGCTCGCGCTCGTACTCGGTGAGCTCTTCTTCGCGCGCCATGCCGCGTCGTCAATCGCGTTCGAGCGGTGAATCGCTTTTTGAATTTGTTTTTTAGTCTGCGCGCCCGGTGCCGGCGCGGAAACCGAACCGTCGTTTGATTGGACGCGCGTCGACGCGCGAGCGATGCGGTCGCGCGCGCGCGCGCGCGCTCGGCGGCGCGAGCGGGACGAGCGCGCGCGACGTCGGCTCGATCTGCGGCGCCGCGCGACGCGGGGACGAGGGGACGACGGGGTGAAATCCGTGTGTGAGATTGAGACTGGGCGCGGCGCGCGAACGCGCGCGAGGACGACGGGCGTTACATCGCTAGAGCGGGACGAAAGGAAAGTCGGGGGAGCGGCGGAGCCAATTGGTGGGGCGCCAAGTCGCGGTGGCGTCGACGTAGTGGACCGAGTACGCGTGGCGAGACGCCGGCGAAAGATTCGGGCGACTGTAGTGCACGTTTTGGCCGTGAAGCACGACCAAGGTTCCGGCGGGGACGTCCAAGGGTTCGGCGACGGTGAGGTCGTGCGTCGGGGCGTCGCCGATGAATTCGACCGCGCGAGTGCCGTCGTGGTCAACGACCATGCGTCGCGCGACATCGGGCGTGCCGGAGAGCGCGTGCAGGCAGCCGTTTTCCAGCGTGCAATCCTCGAGGGCGAGCCAAATTCCGACGCACGTCGGTGGGTCGGTGTTCAAAAAGGTTGAGTCTTGATGCGGCACCACTTCACCGCCGATGGACGGTTGTTTGAATATGTACATGGACTGCACCGGTTGCGGATTCCGCGGCGAGCCCAGCGTTTTGAATAGATTCTTCACCTTTTCCGAGCGACTCCACGCGCGAAACACTGGATCTAAATCGTGCAGCGCGTGTCCGATTTTGTTGATCGAGAGGTGTTTCGGCACGCGCAGTTCGCCCCGTTCATCGAACGCTCCCTCTTCAAAGAAGCAACAGACTTTGTCGGCCGACCCCAAAAAATACTCGTCCGTCGCCCGTTTCTGCCCGGACTGATTCACGGTAGAGAAGATCGACTCTCTGTTTGCGTTGGCGTCGAATTTGTCGACTATTTCCGCCGCGCGCGCGCGCATGGCGGAGATTTCGGTGGGGCTCGCGAAGTCAGTGAGCACCAAGTATCCATGCGTTTCGAACGCGCTGACGTCTTCGGGTGCGAGCGAGCCGCTCGTCGAACACTTCGACCAGGATGTCTTCGCGCGCATCGTGATGCGCGCCGAACGGGGGGGCGACGGGGGCTCCAGAAGCGACGCGCGTGACTGTGATGCTTTTAACCGTCTGCATTTTTTGTAAAACAGTGGCGTCGCCGAGGAGTCGTCACCGAGGAAAGGAAACTAGCAACTCAATTAGTGATTACAAGGTTTTAATGGTAACAAGACCGGTCGGTTGCGTCGCGTCGCGTCGCGTCGCTCGCTCGCCCTCACGCGCGAGGTTCGAAGTTCTTCTTGAAAGTTTCGGCGACGAGGATGGGAAAAGCAATAGTGGCGTCGACGTAACATTTGACTGGTTTGGCATCCATGGTGATCTTTCCCCAAGACACTGCCTCGTCCGGGCGTGCACCGGAGTCGCTTCCATCGAACTCTTGCGCGGTGTTGATGAACACGGCGTAATCCGCGCCGTTTCGCATCAAATTACTGTTGCAAATGTGGTGCTTGGCGACGCCGCCGCCGAGAATAATGATGCCCGTCTTCCTCGGCCGTTTAACCTTGATCGACTCATCGTTCATCGCTCGAACGTCCGCGACGACGTCAATGACCAAGCCTGGGTTCTTATACGAGTGAAAGTACAACATGTCGCCGATGGAACCATCCGTCAGCGCCGGACAATAGCAAGGAATATCGTTCTTCGCAGCCCAATAAAAGATGGAATCCTCGTGGTTAATCTCCATACCAAGCCGCTTGATCACCGATGAGCACGTCCATTTCACGCCCTCTTCGTTTTGTTCCCTGAGCATCGCGTCCAATATCGGCATGATCCAATCCTCGAAATCGCAATAGTTGTCGTTTGGCTGAATCAAATTTCCGATTCGGTTCAATCCCTTCCCCCGCAAATCTTTCCCGCGAAGCGCGAAATCCCCCAAATACGTCGGTTTCATGCATTTTATGAAATCTTCCTCAACCCCACCCGCCGTCGTGCACAGCACGTCGATCATCTTATTTTTGCACAGATATTTAATAGTCTCTCGCGTCCCGCTGCTCGTCAGGTTGCTCGTCCATCCCAAAAATATCTTCGTTCGCACGTTCGCCCTGTGCGCCTCCCCTCGCTCGTCCTCGTCCGTCTCCTCCGTCACCGCCTCGTCGCTCAACCGCCACCGCAGCATTCGATTCACCTCCCCGATCGCTTGTCCCAGCGACGTCGCTTGGTACCCGGTGGTGTAGAGCGACCGCATCAGCGCGTCGTAATCGAGCGCGCCCTCGAAATCGTACCCTCGCACGACGCTCGCGTCCGCGGGCATGGGTTCGGACTTCACCAGCACCGCCTGCGCGGCGGCGTTCGGGACGCCGTGCGACATCTCGAGACGGCGGCGTCGCGCGCTGGCGCCGGCCGGCGGCGGGACCGCGCGCGTCCCGGCCGTCGTAGGTTCGCGACTCGTCCGAGTGTGTCTTCGTATTTAACGTCTCAGACGACCATGACGGGACGATTGCGAAAGCCTTTCGCAATCGTCCCGCCGAAAGGTGGCGCCAACACCCTCAAGACCATCAAGACCTTCGACTTCACTTCCCGAGACGACGCGAGGACGAAACGATGGGCGAAGACGCGAAGACCGAGACGGCGTACGGCGCGATCGCGCGCGACGTCGACGTCGAGGCGACGCCGCTCGAGGGCGAGCGGGCGCGACGCGAAACGCTCGCCGCGAAGGTGCGCGGACGAAAAACGCTCGGATTGGCCGCGGTGGCGCTCGCGGGCGTCGGCGCGGTGGCGCGGGCGCGCGCGCCGGAGATGTTCACCGCGTCGCTCGGTCGCGCGCCGCTCGTGCCGGCGCTCGGATTGGCGGACGGGGCGTATTACGCGCGGGGCGGGAAGCACCGACTTCGAGACCCGTTCCTCCGTGTGTTCAGCGTGGTGGTGCCGATGAATCAGATGACGGACGCGCAGAAGAGCGCGAACGTTGTGAACTGGTGCCGTTTTCGTAATGTCGCGAGCAACGGAAACTTTCGATGCGGCGTGAAGTGTCGCCAGAACGAAGAAAACGGCTCTAACGCGCCGGAAGTCTTTTACATCGGCAGCACGCCGGCGGACGATGACGGCAACGTCTATCGCACCATCAGCCGCAAGGGTGAAGATGGAAATATGTACGTCTGTTATTCTGACTGGTCCCAGAATAATGGCTGGAACAGAAAAGTCATGAAGTGTCCGACGAGCGGTTTCAGAGCTGTTTTGACGAACAGCACCAGTCTTCCCGAAGGCGCGAAGTTAACAATCTCGGAAGTGCCCGCGGCCAAGAAACACACCCAAAACGTGGAATATGATATGGGCACCCTCTACACGTTCGTGAACAAAGATCTCGCGAGGCGTGAATCGGGCAAAGGTCTGTGCCGGGATTTCGGCAGCTCAATTGCGTGCCACGCACCGCAGAACAACATCGCGGACGTCAACGCCCAGTTTGAATTCATCCCAGTCGTGCCAGACGACGCTTCCGGAGATGTCTCCGCTTGCCCGGCGTAAATTTGCCGCGTGATGCGTACTAAGTCTCGCCATCCCTGGCGAAAGTTCTCAAGAAGTCATCGCCAGTCGACGATGAATCCCAAACTCTTACAATAAAATGCGTCCTTGTAATAAAGATGATATCTCCAAATGACTAGTGCTACTGCGCGCTATGTACTATAATCTTGATCTAAGAGATGCGGTGTTCGCCGCGGCGTCGGCGACGTATCCCGCCTCGGCGTCGTCTAAATCCAAACCGTACTTGATCCTCGCGAGCGACGACAACTCTTCAGAGTCTAAAGTTCGCGACAACGCCTCGAACACGGTGAGTTCCTTGATTTCGTCGCCGCCATCTCGCACGCGTACCGCTTCCCCGCGCTCATTGATGCGAAAACCGACGTCTTCGGCGCGGTTCAACATCAAAGAAATCTCCCTTCGCGCCTCTGGAGGCGTCTCGGACCTCAGCACCACGCTCGGCAACCCATTCACGATCGCCTCTCTCAGCCCGGCGTCTCGCGTCAGCGCGTCGCCGTAACGAATTCTCCTCGATCGTTCCCATCGTCGCTCGAACACGCTCGGCACGTCGTACTCGATCAACTTGAGCGCCAAATTTAAGTGCGACGACCCGAGCGTGGCGTAAGCCCACCGCCGCGACGCCCACGTTCGCGCCGACACCTCCGGGAGCACGCGCGCGTTCGCCCGCGAGAACGCCTCCCACCGTCGATACGCGTCTGATTTCAGCATATCTCGCGCCCGTTCGCGCACGACGACCGGAACGTCGTGGTTTTCGTTGAATCCATCCTCGCAAATCGACATCGCGATGCCGTGGGCGTGTTCGAGCGAGACGCCGCTGTTCGCCCTGTTCGTCGCGTCGGGGATGACGAGACGCGGCAAGACGCGCTGCATCTTCGGTTCTCGCCATTTAGAGAGCAGCGCGTTGAGGCGAACGACGTCGCCGTCATCGGCGTCGTGGGCCATGGAGTGCGGCGCTCGACGAATTCAATTCTGTTACAAACGCGCGGCGTCAGCCCCAAATTTTCTTGGTCATCTCGTCAGGCGTCGGCTCGCTCGGGTACGTGCCCAGCAACACGTACTGTTCTAATTCACGAGCTCCCGTGCGCTTGTACAACTCCCACTCGTTTTCGTAGTACGCGAAGCGCAGGGCGCCGTAAATTGGGAAAAAATACGGCTTGCGATACAACAGCCGAAAATGGTACACCTCCTTCCACGCCGCGACGGCGTCCATGCGCTCCTTCCTCCCTCGCACCGACATCACGTTCCCCGCGGACTGCACGTCGTCCAACCTCGGATTAATCATGATCATCGGCTTATCGCCCACGACCGCCTCCATCTCCTCGATGTACGGCAGCACCGAGTACCCCACGATGTTTTGCGGCTGCACCAATATGAAACAATCCGCCCCCTCGCCGTCCGCCGCGCCGATCCCACCGCTCGGGTCGATCATTCCCTCCGTCCCCGGTTCCCAATCCATCATCCCGAGCAATTTCGACACCCCGCTCAGGCTCAGCGGCAGCGCTTGAAACACTCCCTGTCCCATGCTTCGCTGCACGCAAATCTTCACTCGCAACCCGTCGCGCGCCAGCGCCGCCGCCGTCTCGCGCACGAGCTCCAGCGTCGTCCCGACGCGATACACGTCACCGTTTACGTTCAGCTCCGGGAACTCGCTCTTGATCTTGATGCGTCGCTCGCGCGCCGTCACCGCGGCGACGATCGACTTCGTCGCGTCCTCGTAAAACCATCGCCGCGTCGCGCGCGCGTGCGGCACGTTGTTCAGCAGCGTCGGGACGTCGACGCCGGCGTTCGCGCGCGACTTGGGCGTCGCGCGTCGCGCGCGCGCCGGCCGCGCGAACGCCGGCGCGGTCGTCGACGCGCGCATGACTGTCGTCGTCACTCAGAGGCGCGCGATGGGATCGACGCGCGACGACGACGACGACGACGACGACGACGCGGGACGCGGCGAGGCGTCGGCGACGGCGACGCGCGACGCGATGGCGGCGCCGGAGGCGAGCGCGGCGACGGGCGCGGACGAGGACGCGTACGACGACGCGGTGGAGACGCACGGCGACGAGGCGGAGGACGAGGCGGAGGTCGAGGAGGAGGTCGAGGAGATCGTCGTCGACGGCGCGGTCGGCGCGATGCAGCGCTCGGGTGAGCTGACGCGTGAACTTCGAGAGGAGGCGGAGGAGGAGGACGAGGCGTCGCTGGAGGAGGATATATCGCGAGAGGAGGCGCTGTCCACGGCGACGGAGATGATAAAGTCCGTCGCGAACGGGGACGAAGCGCTGGACGCGGCGAGGTTAGGGAGCTTGTTGTGGGCGCTGAGTAACGCGCTATTGGAAGATTTGACGGATAGGGATGATTTGCGAGTGCCGGGAAATTCGCTCGAGACGTTTCCGGTGGAATTGGTGCGAGATATCATGGCAAACATCGAAACCTTGGTGATTGCGTTGACGTTTGAACCCGAAGACGCCGTGACGCAGCGAAGCGGACAAAAGATTCCGGCGATTGGGTCCCATCGCGTCGCGGCGGCGGAGATTTTGGCCGTGCTCTTGCAAATCGGATGTCAAGACATCGATGAGCGCATCGCAAAGCTCAAGCTTCCGAGCGACGGTCAGTTTGTCCTCGTGTCGCTCGTGCGCATGTTTTTCAAGTACAATTGGAGTTCGGCTCTGCACGCGACGGTGATTCGTTTGATTCTCGCCGCGTTGGTGAGCCCACATGAACCGCTGTGGGCGCCGATGTTTGAAGGCGGTGAAGAGAGTCTTCAAGGCTCGCTCGCGAAATCCATCAAGGAAGCGTTGGCGACCAAGCCGATTTCAACGCGTCTGGGGAACGTGGGGAGTGTGATCATCTTGGCCAACGCGCTTTGTGAACTCGAAGCGTGCGACGACGTCGAGCGCGCGAGCGTTCGCACGACGCTGCAAGAGGATCCCGCGTGGCGCGCCACCGTGGAGGGCGAAAACAACAGTTTGGCGAAGCTAAACGAAGAGCAGGCGGGCGGTTTGTGCGGCCCAAAGCCGACAAAGTCGCCCGCGTTCATGGATTCGGGCATGGGCTCCAACGTCATCAGCAGCCAAGAGTTGCTGAGGATGTTGCAACACATCTCGCTCGGACAGTAAGGAACGGCGAACGATTCGAACATCGCCGTCTTTAGTTGAGAATATTGTGAACCACGAACATAGGCTAAAATTTTGCTATCGCGCCGCGAGCAACGGCGACTTGAGCGGCGACTTGAGCGGCGTCTTTGATTTCGCGAACATCGACGACTGCGCGTGCGAACCGCTCCCATCCGCCTCGACGCGCGTACGCTTCGGCGTGGCTTGTGTCTCTTCAAAGCTCCACAAACGTTTCGGTGCGAGTCCGCTCGCGCGCGGCGTCGAGACCGCCGTTTTGCTCGGTGTGGGTGAGAAGAACGACACGAGCGATGCGTACAAAGTGTTCGCCACGGGCGTCATCGCCGCTCGCGCCGGCGTCGGCGGCGGTTCGTAGCGGGATGTCCTCTTTCGGGACGTCGGCGTCACCGCGGGCGCCGGCGCCGGTTTCGACGGGAAGTGCGTTTCGCGCAACAGCGAGACGCGTTGGAGATAGGCTTCGATGTTGTCGATTGTCGACCCCGCTTCGCGAATGCACTCCACGGATGAGCTCATGTCTTCGGCGGCTCGTATCCACGGCGCTTGCAACGCAAGAATCGCCAAAGAGCTTCGCATGATCGTCTCCCGCGGTTCTCTATCGGCGTCGACGAATATCAAATCCCACACCCGCAGCACAATCGGCACCGACGCGCATCCGATCAGCGCGCACATCAACCACCGCGCGGTGAAGTATTTCACCGCCAGCCCCATGGACTCGAGCTTCGCGTGCGCCTCGCTCGACACGCACCGAAACCTGTGATCGAGCGTGTCCAAGTCCGCGCGCAGCGACTTCAAACCTTCCGTGAAATACCCCGCAAACATCACGTCCACCACGACGTGAAGCGTCCAAAACGCGTCCTCCTCCGTCTCCATCACCAACAGCAGAAATCCACCGAGATAATTCATCCCCTGCACGTATCCCGCCGCCGCCGACGTCGCCGTCGCTCGCAGCACGCGACGCAACGCCGGAAGCGCGTCGCCCGTCTCCGCGAACCTCGCGTGTTCGGGAAACGTTCGCGCCAAATCCATCTCAATCTGCGCGTCTCGCGTCGTCGCCGCCGCCGCGTCGTCGCTCAGCTCCGCCGCCCTCAGGTACTCTTCGTACGTCGTGTCGCTCGCGCGCTTCGCCGCCTCCGCGCCGCTCCACGCGAACCAAAGCCGCGGTCGCGCCTCTCGTCCGACGCCGTTCGCGCGCGCGAACGCGCGGACGAGCTCGCCGCGCGCGCGCGCGTCGCGGCCGTTCGCGACGAATGCGCGCCAGCGCCGCTCGAGGCGCGCGTCGGATTCGCGGAGCGAGGACGCGACCTCGCGCGAGGGCTCGCGAGGGAAGCCGAGACGCCACGCGTCGTCGTCGGCGTCGTCGGGCGCCGCGCGGTCGGCGCGCATCGCGCGCGCGGGTCGCGAGATGGCGATTTAGGGGAACGAAATCGTGCCGATTCATCTTCGAGCTCGAAACGCGACGCGAATGGGAATGCGAATACAAGGAGGGGCTAGCGCGTCGGCGTCGGAGGATCGAGCGCGGAATCCGTGAGTTTCTGAGCGATGCGCTCGGCGGAAGGCGATGCGGTCGTGAAGGCGGCCCAGGCGTCGGGACCGCGCAGTAATAAGGAATTGGTGACGACGGCGACGGAGCTCGCCGCCATCATGGCGCCCGCGGCGGAGGGGTTGAGGGTGAAGCCGTATTCGGGGAGCAAGACGCCCGCGGCGAGTGGAATGCCGACGGCGTTGTATGCGAGCGCCCAACCGAGGTTCTGGCGAATCTTTCCGAGGGCGTTCTTGCCTAATTGTACGGAATCAGCGACTTGGGAGATGGCGTCGTTCAGAAGGATGACGCCGGCGGCGTTGCCGGTGGCTTCCATTCCTCGAGACATCGCGATACCGACGTCAGCGGTGACGAGGGCGGGGGCGTCGTTGATGCCATCGCCCACCATGGCCACTTTCAAACCCTTGGCGCGAAGCTTTTCGATTTCATTTGCTTTGTCGCCGGGGAGCATGCCGCCGAGTGCAACGCTGTCGGCGCCCAAGCCGAGCTCGCCCGCGACGGCGGTCACGACGGCTTGTCTGTCGCCAGAAAGAATGTGAACGGTGATTCCGGACTCTTTCAATCGTTGGACCGTCGCTGCTGCATCTTCACGAATCTCATCCGTGACGGTGAGCATACCCATAACGCCTCGACCTTCGACGCCGACGGCGACGAGCGAGCACGTCTCGCTCTCCGCCCACGCTTCTTCGAACGAGTCGCTCGACGGTCCGACGCCTCGCACCTTCTCGTCCACCCACGATGGTGCGCCGACGAAAACGCGTTCGCCATTTACAGTCGCACTGACTCCACGACCCGGTTCGGTCTCTGACGCCGAAGCCCGCGGGACGGGGGTTAAATTATCCGTCGTCTCGAATCGCAAATCCGCCGCACGCGCCACCGCCTTGGCGAGCGGGTGCGTCGTCGTTGCCTCTACCGCAGCGGCGACGCTTAAAATATTCCAATCATCGTCACCACTCGTAGCGTAGACCGATTTCAATTTCGGCTTCCCTCGAGTGATCGTGCCCGTTTTGTCCAACACGACGGCGTCGACGCCGGCGATGGTTTCCAGCACGTCGCCGCCGCGGAGGAGGACGCCGTTGCGCGCGCCGAGAGATGTCGCCACGAGTACTGCGGTAGGCGTCGCGAGACCAAGCGCACATGGACACGCAACGACGAGGACATCCGTCGCTAACTTTAACGGACCCATCCACGGCGCCGCACCGAACGATCCCGCTTCCATGAGCGCGCCCGGAAACATGGCGTCGCCCGCGAGCGTCCAAAACCCAAACGTCGCCGCGCTGATGCCCATGACGCCGAACACGAACGGGCCCGCGATGGCATCCGCGAGTCTTTGAACCGGTGCCGCGCGCCCTTGCGCTTCCTCGATCGTTCTCGTGATACCGGCGACGATGGACGAGTCCCCGCTGCTCGTCGCTTGAATCGTGAGTGGGCCCTCGAACACGCCCGTGCCCGCGTTTACGTCGCTCCCTCGCGTCTTGTAAACCAGCACAGGTTCGCCCGTAAGCGTGGCCTCGTCCACACCCGCGTTTCCGGCGACGACGACACCGTCTACTGGGATAATTTCACCCGGAACGACGCGCACTAAATCTCCGGGCTTCACCGCCGCTCTGTCCACGTCGAGCATCACCGAGTGATCGGCGGGATCTTCGCCTTCTTCGCTCGCGCGATCAGGCACCACTAAGCGCGCATCCAACGGCAGTAGCGAACTTAAAGAACGCAAATCCGCGCTCGCCCGCGCGCGCGCGCGACCTTCCAACGCGCGCCCGAGCAAGATGAACGCCATCAACAGCACCGGTTCCTCAAAGAAATCATTCGTCCACTGCCCGTACTCGTTCAGCTGCGGATTCAACGCCCCCGCGGTGGACAACCCAAACGCCGCGAGCGAGCCCACGCCGACGAGTGAGTTCATGTTCGGCGCCCCGTTTGCAAACGCCTGCGCGCCTTCTACTAAAATCTTCCGCCCCGGTCCCAACAGCGCCCCCATCGCGAGCGTCGCCCCGATCCACGGCTGCGCCAACGCGTTCAAAACCTCCGTGTGCGCGTACTCGTGCAGGCCAAGCGCGTGTAAGTGATGTGTCAAATGCGTCCCTAAACACGCCGCCGTCAATCCCCAGGCTTTGTATAAATCCCACTTCGTCCGTTCCATCTCTTCCTCTCGTCGCGCGCTCGCCTCTCTCGCCGCCGCCTCCGCCGCGCGTCCGAGCTCGCGTCGCGTCATCTTAAATCCCTTCTTCCCTATCTCCGCCACCGCGCTTTCGATCGAAGCGTCTAAGCTCCCTACTATCATCGACGTCGTTTTAAACCGCACCGCCGCCGTTTCCGTCACTAAATTCACCGCCGCCGCCTCCACGTCGTCTCGCGCGTCGAGCGCGTTTCGCACCGCCGCGCTGCATCCGCCGCACCGCATCCCTTCGATCGCGAACAGCACCGTCGAACTCGACGACTCGAGCGACGACGCGCTCGACGACGTCGCCGACGTCTCTTCATCGCGCATCGCGATGGCGCGCGTCGACGCGAACGCGCATCGTCGCGAATCGCCGAGTCGCGCGCGCGTCGAGTTCGACGGTGCGCGCGCGCGGGCGACGACGCATCGCGCGCGGGAACGCGGACGCGCGAGCGATGCGAGCGCCCGGACGCACGCGCGTTGGCACGCGACGCGCGGCATCGGACGAGCGACGCGTGATGACGATGATTGATGGGCGAACGGACGGCGAGGCGACGACGACAAGCGCGGCGACGACGACAAGCGCGGCGACGACGCGCGGGAGACGGCCCGAGAGCGCCGCGCGTGAACGCAGCGATACGATTATAATACGTGTATTAAATACCTCGCGCGCGCGCGTCGGCGCGCGTGCGACGAAAATATTGTTCTTCGTCGCGAGAAGTCTTCTCGCCGCTCTCGCCAAATCTAAGCCTAGTCGTCGTCTTCTTGGGAAAAAGACTTTTCGAAATGGGAAACTACGCCGTCCGCTACCATGAAAGTGATGGCTTGTCCGGGGGGGATGCGCATCAACCTCGGTAGCAGCCCCTTCCACATCGCCAACATCCCCTCTTCCTTCGGAATGAGATACAACGCGTGCAGGAAAGATTTGTACTTGATGACGCCCGCTTTGCTCTGCGCCATGAGACGCGTCTTCACGACGTCGAACGGTCCCGTGGCGACCGGCCCAATCGTCGCCGCCAACCCACCGGAAATTAAAGATTGCACCGGATGCAACGCCATGCCATCGCCGTCGTGTTTCCCCCACAAGAATGAGTCGACGTGCGCCTTGGCGGTGAACAGACACATTTGGTTCGTTCCGTTTCGCGCGATGGTCGGCCCCGCGCCGTTCCACATCGCCATCACACCCTCTTCCTTCATGATCGTTCGCGCGGCGTGTAACGTGCCTTTGTACTTCAAGTTCACGCTCCCCTTTTGTTGCTGCAAGCGAATCTTCACCACCTCAAACGGGGTCACGATGCACAGCGCCTCGACGACGCCCGCGCCGAACCCCGCCGCCATGCGCTTACCCGTCGTCAATTTCCCCTCCTCGTCCCTCAGCGCCGCCTGAAAAGTCGCGTTCGTGCCCATTCGCAGCATGTACTTAAAGCACAAGTGCGTCGCGAACGCATTCAACCCCTTCCAAAGCGCCCCCACGCCTTCCTCGGCGTGAATCTTCTTGAAGCAGTCCACCACGCCCTTGTATTGCCCCGACTTATCCAACTGCAACCGCGTCTTCACCACGTCCACCGGTTGCAGGCAGCACGCCTGCAAAATTCGCCGCGCTCGCGCGCGTTTCGTCAGTCTCGTCGTCGAGGCGTTCGATCGTCGTCATCGCTCGATCGCCCTCCGCGCGTCCGCGCCTCGGGGTCCCGTCCCGCGCGTCCCGCCCGTCCCGTCCCGCGTCGACCCCGTCGAGCGCTCGCGTCGATTCGCCGCGCTCGACCGCGCCGCGCGCCGTCAAAATTCGCGCCATCGCCCGTCGTCGCGCGCGTCTCGCACCTCGATGACGCCTCCGAACGATCCCGACACGCCCTTGACGAGCGGCAGCAGCGCGGCGGCCCGCGCCGCGCTCCGTTTCTCCGTTCGTTCGCTCGCGCTCGCCGCGCCGCGGAGCCGGCGCAGCGCCGGGACGTCGTACGCGTTCGCGGGCGCGGGCATGGCGCGCGCGAGCGCTTCGATCGCGTCCGGCGCGCGCGCGAGTGCGGCGGCGCGTTTGAATTTAAATGATGCATCGTCAGCTGGCGCGCGCTGATCGACGGCAGAGCGCGACGCGCGGCGCGGCGCCGGACGCGGGCGCGACATGGCGCGAGGCGCGACGCGGAGCGAGGGTCACGGCGCGAACGGCGCGCGAACGGCGCGAACGACGGCGATGGAGGGGATTCTGAGAGCGCTGAGCGGGGCGAAGGCGCAGACGAACGCGCGCGAGGGCGACGGCGGCGATGGCTTCGCCGCGAATCTGCGCGCGCAGCTGCCGGCGCTGATGTCGGTGATAAATCCCACGAACGGTGCGCGCGCGCGACGGCGGTTCGAGCGCGCGACGAGAGCGACGACGCGGTGGAGGCGCGCGAGGCGATCGAACGCGAGACTGACGAGAAACGCGCGGGACGCGACGAACGACGCGTAGTGTGCATGGAGGAGAACGAGGTGAAACAAGCGCTGGCGCTGCTGAAGGGGGCGCTGAAAAAACATCCAGGAGCGTTCGCGCTCGGGGCGGGGACGTCGGCGGTGAGGGTGTTCGCGAACGTCTTCGCGTTGTCGGCGGTTTCGGACGCGAGCGCAGAGTTTCACGAACAAGTGCACTCGGTGTTGTACGCGTTGATGTCCGTGGCGTCGAAGAGCGATTTGGTTGGGATGCATGAGTTGTGTAAGGGGTGCGTGGAGCTCGCGAGCGATTCGAAGAAGGTGTTGGAGTTGTTTCCGGGGAAGCGGTACGGGGGCGAATTCGGCGCGGCGGACGACGATTTCGAAGACGAAGCGAGTCGTGAAACGATCGTGTTGTGTTGCTTCGACACCGCGCTGGCGCACGTGAAGCGAAGCGAAGAGACGAGTGGGCGGAATGGTGAGGCGGGAACGAACGGTTTGTCGTCGTCCACGAGCACGGGGCTGATGATTGAAGTGCAGAGTTTGGAGTGCGCGATGAACGTCACGAACACGGCGTGCAAACTCTTGGAGTGCGCGTTGTTGACGAATCCTCAAAACGTCGCACCGTTAACGACAAGTGAGTTGTTGTTCACGCTCTCGCGCTTGCTCGTCATCGGCTCGCGAGACGTGCAGCTCTCCGCCGCGGCGGTGCTGAAGAATCTCATAGCGGACATTCCAATAGTGCTGGTGCCGTGCGACACCATTTTAGCCGCGATCGCAACGTTGCTCACGGGGCGATCGCTACGACGCGACGATAAAGTCATTTTAGAGTTGGTATACGCGCTGAAAGAACTTGCGGGTGAGGATGTCTTGCGAAAGCACGTAAACGTGTTGGCGACGTCCATACTGACTGCGATCGAATCGGCGCGCGATGAATCCGTTCGCGCAGTCCTTTTCGACGTGCTTCGGATGTGTCTGTTGATGCGACCTTCGTTGGCAATCCAGGCAATAACTCTGCTTCCTCATGCGGTGGCGACGAAAGGTTCAGACGCTTTGGTTGAATGCCTGGCGATGGCGTTTTCCAACGCGCGCGAGCAAGACGTCGACGACGAGGACGAGGTTGAAAAACGCTCCAGACTGAACGAAGGTGAAGGTGAAGACGTGCACACGGTGACGTTCGATTACGACACTCGATCGGAGTGGATCGAAAGTTGCATCGTAACGTCAATGGAGTTTTTAGGTGGCCCAGACTCTGCATACGCGAGAGAGGGCGGTGGCAGTCAGTTGCAACGTGCCGACTCAATGGAATTAGAAAACTCGCTTCGGGATTCCGCGCCGAGCGAGTACCAACGAATTTTAGCGATCTCGGTGATCGTGCGTTCTATCGCTGCATCAACGGGATCTATGCGTATTCGACGCATCGCCGCACAAGTTACGTATAAATGGCTCGGATGGATTCGAGCGTATGATGGCGACGCTTCGGACGCGCCAACGACGCGCATGTACGCGCTCCTCGCCGAGGCTGCGAACTGTCTAGTAAACGTTCAAACAGATAAAGAGAACAAGGCTCCACCACTGTTGAGCACGAAAGACATTTCTTTAGATATTTTGACTTGGCCGTGGACTTCGATCGCAAAGAGAGACCCGAGCGCTCTGCTCGACGACGAGACGATTGAAGGCGATCGAATGGCGAAACTCGCCGCTCTTAATCTCGCAGTTTCTCTCGCATCATCGGAAACTTCGGGGGAAAAGGTGAGCTCTGAAGCAGCTCGGCAAGTTCTCACGAGAGCCTTTGCGGATCAGGATGCAGGCGTTCGCTCGTCAGCGGCAATTGCGGTGTCTTTCGTGCACGTCCTCGCGTCCAATCCGCCCTCGGGTATCGGCGCTTTGCAGCGTCTCAGCTCGTTGAAGGATGCCAAAGAGATCTCAGTGCGGAATGCATTTGCGACCGCACTCGGGGGGCTCGCTGCCGCCGGGGTTTTGCATGGTATTCAGAAAGCTGCCGGAAATGAAGCGATACGCAACGCCGCGAGACTTCACGGTAACAGAGCCGTCACCGCGGCGTTCAAGACGTGCAGCCACGAACTTGGGAGCGATGAAGCAAAGAATGCGATGAAACTTCTCGCAGACTCTATGCAGGCGTTTCATGAAGTCGTAAAGCGAGAGGTCATTAAAGCTGTGCACTCAATCGACGGTGATGACGTCGCCGCCGGCGCGCCAAAGACACCCGGAAAGTTTAACAGAAACAAACGACGTCTCACTGCGGGTACGCCAAATGCAAATAGGCAAAGGAGTGACGCGCAGAAGGCGCCTTCACTGAATGCGGCGTTGACTCTGCAAGATTTAAACAGCGCAGGACAGCTTGAAGGCGTTATTTTAGATCGTGCCGATCCAGACGGTTTGGTCGCCGCGAGCGGTTTGCGTTCGTTGCGCTACGCGTTTGAGATTTTCAGCGCGGCGGGAGATTTTACCGAAGATGGTGAAACATTGAAAGGTGCCAGTGCGCTCGCGCAAGCGGCGTTGAGAACTGCACATCACAAGTCGCCGCACGTTCGCGAAGCGTTATGCGAAGCGGCGTCTGCGATCGTCTCTGATGATATCTTGCTCGAGATGGCGCCGCCAAAGAATGAGCGTCCCGAGGATCGAAGGCGCAGTAGTAGTGCGGCGTTACTTCACGCGGAGGCTGTGGTTAACGCCCAACTCACGTCAGGTCTTCAAATTCTCCGCAACTTGAAGGAAAGCATAGACACTGCCCCAGATTCATTCATTAAGGAGTCCACGCTGCGAACGTTTGCCGCGGTGGCAGAAACTTTGACGATTCCGGGTGCGACTTCGGCAGCCGTCATCGTGTACTTCAAAAACATTATCGACATGGATCTCACCGCGCAAAACTGTGCGATTTACTTATTGCGGCGTCTTGCAAAAAAGCGTCAAGTTCGAACGAGAGAGTTATTGTTTGGCGTTCAGGACGTTGCGGCGCAAATTGGCACGTTACTTCCGCTTCACGAGCACTCCATAGCGACGCTCGCCGAACTAGCGAAGATGTCGCCGCGGCAGCTGTTGGAAGAAATTTTGCCTCTCTCCATGATGCGCCTGATTCGCACCGCGATCGGCGCCGGTAGCGAGAAGCAAGAAGATTTGTCGATTTTACAGGCGTACGCGCATTTGTTGAACAAGGACTTGCACCAGCTTGTAGCGGACTACAGTTACGAAGCCATCGCAGAGCTGATCAACCCAAGGACGCTCAAGCCTTTGAGTGAACAAGAAAGCAACGCGTTCAAATCCTTTTTGCAGAAGTACAGCAAGGATGATCTTTTGACGCTTATTTCCAATCAAAAGTTTTACATCATGAAGGCTCTAATCACACGAGCCGGTGCGGCGATGAAAGACGAACAAGAAGACATGATAACGTCCGCAGCAACCATGATGACAGTGTTCAAGGCGCTCGCCGACGCGGCGCAGTCGGATGCCCACGAGGTCAGTGATTTTTTCCGTCCTCACTTCACACGGATGGAGATGGTCTTGTTCGATAAAAGTGGTGATACGCTCTCACACAAGCGATATATTCGCTCATTGACCATCATGGTTTGGATCATCGGTAAACACTTGCCGCAATTCGCACCAAAAGTCATGGCGCATCTGGCGCACGCGCTCAACAATCCAGAGCTGCGTCGGACTGCGTTACAGAGCTGGAAAATACTCGTTCAAGTCTTGTCCGAGCGTCCTGCGCACTTGCAGCGTGCTGCTGATCAGATAGTCGTCGCCATGTTGCCATATTTGGACGCGAACGCGCAAAAGGATGACGAGCATGGCTCGGACAAAATCGCTCAAGCGAGAGCACTCGAAGACGCGAATCAAGCGGCGGCGGTGATTGACGAACTGGTCTTGCGGCGAGGAGACGTCATGCGAGGCAATCTGGCTAGATTACCGATGTTACCTGACGTTCAGCGTCTAGAAGCCTCGAATGCGCGTATAGCACAAGAACGAGGTCTCGTGTCACTTCGCCAACTTCTCGGCAGTTTGACGGAAAGCCTGGCGGACGAATCTCTTGCCGTTCGCACCACCGCTTTGACTGAAATTCGGCGGCGCGTGAGCAATCCCGATAACGGGATGGAGATCCAGGGACTAATCCAAGGTGTCGAAGGTACGGCGGCAGACCCCATCATGAGTGCATTAGTTGCAGCGCTTTTGAAGTGTTGCGAAGGTGAAGGATCGAGTGAGGCGTCTCGTCGCGTTCAACGCGCTGCGGCGCAGTGTTTGAGCGAACTCGGCGCGATCGATCCAGGTCGTTTGCTCATCGCTTCGCAACAAGTACAAGCGCTTAACAGTGAGTCAATCACGGTTGCGAGTATTCTGCTTGTCGATCATCTCGCGCGAACCGTGCGCGGGGCGAACGATTCAGATATGCTCGATGCCGCAGCGTACGCGGTTCAGTGCGTGCTCATTCACGTCGGTTGCCGCCCAGAAAGCGTGGATGAGGACGATGCAGTTGGTCTTGAACTTCCCAAAGGGCACAGCGCTGACGGCATTGAGTTTTGGGAATCATTACCCGATGAAGCTCGCGTGGTATTGGCACCATGCCTGACATCCATGTATTCCATCAGCGGCATGAGCAAGGAATCCAACGTCAAGCAGAGGCCACTGTACGGTAGCCCGACTGCAGGAACCACTTTCAACAAGTGGATCGTGTTTTGGTGCCGAACACTCGCGCTCGAAGCGTCTGGCGAAAACGCTCCGTTGTTCAAGGCAGCAGTTAGCGTATTTCGTCACGATATTCGTATCGCTTTGTTTCTTCTACCATACATGGTACTCGACGCAATTCTTGACAATGAAGAACGCAAAAACGAGGTGTACTTGGAGATCGTCGCTGCTTTGACCGATGCTGCGGGTGGAGATCGCGCGAGCGAAGATCAGAACTTTTCAGGATCGAGTACGTCTCATGGTCGCACTGAACTCGCCGCGCAGACGATATTCTCTCTACTCGATCAACTTAAAGGTTGGGCCGATGCACAGCAAGACGCTAGCGGTGTCAATCCTGTGCATAGCTTGATGCGCGACTTGTCCTTCACACTTCTTGCCAAGGCTGCGCAAAGGTGCGGTGCAAGTGCACGGTCGCTGATGTACTTTGAAGATTATTTACGGTCGAATAAGATGGTGTTGAATCAAGCTACGTGCGTGAAGCAGCACGACATCATGGACGTCGACGTGAGCTTCTTGGCGACGATTTATCAAGGCTTGGCTGAACCAGACGCGCTCGTATCAATTCCGCGCTTGCGCGCCACACCTCAACCTGAAGATCAGCTCTTACAGCACGAAGAAGCTGGAGAATGGGAAGAGGCATTGGTACATTACGAAAGCGCCTTGCAGCGCGGCGAAGAGCCCATGAATAATCTCGGCATTTCTGTCGCTGAATGGGGACGCTTGCGGTGCCTGCAAGGCTTGGGGCATCTTCGAACTGTACAGCGCGAGGTTGAAAACCTGATTCGAACGCGCCCTGACGCCCCACCGACGTTGGCCGAGGCTGGCGCCGCCGCCGCTTGGCGACTTGGCCAATGGGACGATCTGGACTCGCTTTTAGGGAAGATTGATTCTGAAAATTCAAGTCACGTCAACAGCGGAATGAAGCGCTCGCACAGGCAGATGCATGTTGCACCATCGGCGCTCACACCCAGTGGAATGCCACTGACGGTCGGAGTGGGTACTCAATTAAATGCCGATGTCCCGCAACTAAGCGCAGATGCCGCCATAGGGCGTGTCCTCCTCGCTTTGCACAAGAACGACGGTCACGCGTTTCAGGTGGCGTGCGCATCGGCACGGGACGCACTCATTACACCTCTCCGCGCGGCGTCGATGGAAGGGAGTTACTTACGCGCACACGCCGCTTTGGTTCAATTGCATTTACTTCAAGAAGCCGAGTCTTCGTACAACGCCGTAGTTTTGACAGAAGAAGCCCGTAAGGCTGCCGCAGCCGCGAAGACGCGCATACCGACAGATTCGTCAGATATTCCGCTCTGCGCGGTGAAAGAATTTCAGTTTTGGCACGACCGACTCGATCGCACGCCTCCGAACGTCGCCACTCGAGAGCCTATATTGGCTTTCCGTCGCACGATTTACAAGCTTCTCGGCGCAAAATTGGCGGCGTCGAAGACTTGGTTGGAGCAAGCCAAGGTGGCGCGAAGCGCAGGACACTACGGCGCCGCGCAACTCGCGTTATTGGAAGCGCGTTCGGAGATTGGAATGTCCCTGCCCCTCGCATTGGAGCAAGCCAAGCTACTCTGGGCCGGGGACAGTCACCAACGTGCCGTGTTGGAAATCGAAGAGGCTTTGAAGGATCAAGACGCCGTTGCGGCGCATCCCGAACACGCCGCCAAGGCTGTTTTGCGATTGGCGCGATGGGCTACCGTCACCGGTCAAAAGCAAAAGAAAGAGATTCTCACGCTCTACGCGAGTGTTATTAAAAGTCATAAGAGCTGGGAAAAATCTCATTTCCACGTCGCTCGATACATGGATGAGTGGATGAAGGACGCGACGAAGAGAGAGCTCAACGGCGAAATCGGCGCAAATTTGCCCGCCTCAGTCCGACGGAAAGGCATAGGTGGCGATGACGAGGAAGCGATCGACCTCTTGAGTGAAACTGTGCGCGAGTACGGGGCGAGTATAAAATATGGTCATAGGCACATTTACGAATCACTCCCACGCATGTTGACGCTTTGGTTCGACATCGGCGACAGAGTGTACGAGGCGGAGGCGGAGGGCATGGAGAATCGAAATTCAGCAAAGCTTAAGAAAGTGTTTGCCGAAGTTTTGTTCGCCATAAACACCTTTTCTGATCAGCTGCCGCTGTACAAATGGCTCACAGCTCTTCCTCAGCTTACATCAAGATTGGCGCACAACGATAGAAAGGTGCGAGAGCTGGTGCAAACGCTCGTGACTCGACTCCTCATCAACTACTCTGATCAAGTCTTGTGGGCGCTCGTACCGATGGCTCGTTCGCGCGACGCAGTTCGCGCGAAGAGCGCCAAGGATGTGCTTACGAATGCAAAACATGGAAAGCAAGACAAGACGGGCATGCGTGCTGACCGAGAGCTCATAAATCAGTTTGCCCTTGTGGCTGATCAACTCGTCAAACTGTGCAATTACGCGCCGAAGACGCAAGCAAAGAATGGTCGACCTCCTAGGACCTTCAGCTTGATGAAAACCTTCCCCGATCTCGCCGCCCTCATGCCGACTCGAGTGATGATTCCCGTGCAGAAGTCGCTCACGGCGACGCTTCCGCCGGCTGGCACGAACCCGACGGATCACAGACCGTTTCCGCCCGGCACGGCGACGCTCTTCGAGTTGGGCGACGCCGTATCGGTGCTACCTTCGTTGCAAAGACCGAAGAAGCTCACGATGCTTGGAAGTGATCGGGAAAAATATGCATTCTTGTGTAAACCCAAGGATGACCTTCGTAAGGATTTGAGAATGATGGAGTTTACCACGATGTTGAATCGCTTGCTGGCGCGAGACGCCGAGAGTCGCAAACGCAGACTGTATCTCAGAACGTTTAGCGTCATCCCGCTCACCGAAGATTGCGGTATCATCGAATGGGTGCCGAACACCACTGGCTTTAGACACATTATTCAAGGTTTATACGCAGACGACGGGCTGTACCACAAGAACTCTCACACAGAGGTGAAGGAACTTTACGAAAAATGCAAAGGCCGCAACCCGACGTCTTGGTCTCGAGAAGTTTTGAGTCGACACCCACCCGTGTTCCATCGCTGGTTCTTAGAACGTTGGAAAGAACCCGCGGCTTGGTTCACCGCTCGTACTGCGTTCGCGCACACTGCGGCGGTATGGAGTATGGTCGGCCACGTCGTCGGCTTGGGCGATCGACACGGAGAAAATATTTTGTTTGATTGCAAAACGGGTGACGCCGTGCACGTCGATTTCGCGTGCTTGTTCGACAAAGGTTTAGAATTAGAAATGCCCGAGCGCGTTCCTTTCAGGTTGACGCAAAATCTCGTCGACGGTCTCGGCGTCGGTGGTTACGAAGGCGTGTTCATGCGAGTGTGCGAGATTACGCTCACCGTCTTGCGTTCGCATCGCGAGGCGCTCATGAGTGTCCTCGAAACCTTTGTGCACGATCCTTTGGTAGAATGGACGAAGAGTTCGATTCGCGACGCTTCGCGTGGTGGACGTTCAACGTCGTCGTCCACGCGTGGCAAAGACGCGCTCGAAAAGATTCGTTCGAGACTCGAAGGCGTCGTCGTCGGCGTCGGCGCCGCGCCGTCGTTACCGCTGAGCCCGTCGGGACAAGCGCGACGTTTGGTCGAAGAAGCCGTGTCGCTCTCAAATCTTGGCTCGATGTACATCTGGTGGATGGCGTGGCATTAAGAAGACTCAGTAAGAAGTAGTAGCTTAGTATTCGTGTAAGATTAATAGCCGGATAAGTAGTAAGACAGTGGTTGGCGACGCGCGCCGCCGAGCGCTAAAATTGGTTCAAGTGCGTCGATCGCATCGCATTAATACCGACGATCGTACGGCGGGAAATCGTCGTCCTCGCCATCGTCGCGTCGATCGTCCGCGTTCTCCGCGAACTGCGACAAGAATCCCAAAACCGTATTCGCGACGAAGAACAAAAACATCAAGTTGAACAGGAATCCCATCCCCCCGAACCCGAATCCGAACCCGTACATCGGCATGATCGGCATCGGCATGAACACGGAGTTATACCCGTACCCGTACCCTCCGATCGGCGGCGCCGCGCGGCTCTGCGCGCTCATCCTCGGCGACGCTCGCGACCGGCTCGACGCTCGAAAGCTCCCGCCGCCCACGCGTCCGCCGCTTCTCGCCGCCTCCGCCTCGTCCGCGTCGATCGCTCCCGTCACCAGCACGCTCGCCGCCACGAGCGCCGCCAACGGCGCGTTCAGCGTAAACGTCGCCTCCTCCTCGCGCTTCGTCCCTCGCGCCGTCGTTCGCATCGTCCTTCGCGTCGTCGTCGTCGTCGTCGTCGTCGTCGTCGTCTTTCGCATCTTCGCCTTCGTCGTCGTCATCTTCACCAGCGGCGTCGTCATCGCACCGCGCATCATCATCGTCGCGCGTCGCGCGTCTTCGAGAGGTGCGTGTTTTTATTCGCGCGCGCGCGTCGTCGGCGTCGTCGCGTCGTCGGCGTCGTCGTGCGTCGCGTCGCGCGCGCGATCGGCGTCGGGACACGTCATCGGGTCCGTGTTCTTAATGTTCGCACTGATGCCTTAACGATACATCATTATACGTACTCAGAATGCGTATAATGATGTATCGTAGTGCTATCCGTCTGCATCTCGACGACGTCCCGGCGCCGGCGGCGGCGCGCCGCGCACCGCGACGCGACGACGGGCGACGATGCCGCGCGCGACCGTCCTCGCCGGGTCGTACGAGCGCTTCGTCTTCGGCTACGCGCACGCGCGCGGCGCCGCGAGCGACGCGAGCGACGGCGCGACGACGACGACGCTCGCGAAGCGCTTCACCGTGGACGCGCACCTCGCGAGCGTCAAGGCGGTCGCGTGCGCGGGCGGACTCGCGGCGAGCGGGGGGAGCGATGACTTGATACGAGTGTATCACTGCGACGCGTCGGGGGCGATGGCGGACCTGGGGACGTGCGTGGGACACGGAGGGGACGCGCGGGCGCTGGAATTTTACGCGCCGCGCGGGTACGCGCCGACGCGACTGCTGTCGGGAGGCGCGGACGGCGCGCTGATGGTGTGGGACGCGAGCGATAATTTTGAATTGTTGAAAACGATGCGGGCGCACCGGGGAGGGGTGTGCGCGATCAGCGCGCATCGGAGCGGGAAGGTGGCGCTGACGAGCGGGTGCGACGCGCACGTGGCGATGTGGGACATGCGAAGGGGACGCGTGGCGTATAAGTTTAAGACGCCGGAACGCGTGGAGGGGTTGGCGTTCACGTGTGATGGGTCGGAATACGTGAGTAGACTGACGCAGAAGATCACGCTGACGGATGTTGAGGCGGGGAGCGTGGTGACGTCGTTCACGACGCCGGCGAAGACGTTGACGTTTGACGCGCGCGGGCGAATGGTGTACGTCGGGTGCGAGGGCGGTGACGTGCTCGTGTACGACGCGCGCATGGCGGCGAAGGAGGGAGCGGTGAGTCGCATTGCCAAGGCACATCCGCAACGCGTGCGCGGATTGGCGATCACTTCGGCCAAGGGTGACGAGACCGTGGGAGACTCTGGGCCGAGCGCGCTCGTCACCGCCGGTTCCGAAGGCGTCGTGCGCGCGTGGGATTTGCGTCGCGCCTCTGGGCCGCGCGACGAAAACCCAGGAACTCCCGTCGCCGAGATCAACTCTGGTGCTCGATACACGTGCTTATGCGCGATGCCAGCGGAGACTGTACCGGACGCACCAAAGCCAAAGTTGCCCGCGCCGAAGCCGCGCGCCGACGCGCCGGCGAAGAAGCAGGCGGACAAAAGCTCAAAGGTTTCGACATCCAAAGACAACAAACCCGCGTCATCGAAGCGACATGATATGAAGCAAAAGAAGCGTCCAGATATCGGTGGCGACGATGACTTCGAAGTCGTTCCCGAAGAGCACGAGCCCGCGGCGAAACGCGAGCCGAGTCGGTTTGATTCCGACTCTGACGGCGACGCGCCGTACGCGAAGCCTGCCGGCGGCAAGAAGCGGCAGAAACAGCGTCAAGGACCGGCGTACGAAAAGACAGCCACGTCAGCTCGTCGCAAGGCGAACAATATTAAGCACAAGAAACGTAGATAGGAGATAGATATATCAATATTAATACAAGTGGCTGACGTGCACGGGTTCTTCGGCGCCGAGGTCAAACGGTACCAGGACAGAAATCGCCGGTTCGCCGTCGTGCGTTCGCACGTGGTGCCAAAAGAAAGGCGGCGTGTATATCATGTCGCCCGGATAAAGTGTGAACGTCAATGGTGTCGCGTCTTCAAAGTCTGGAAACCGATCTCGCTCGTCGGCGTCGCCCGCGTACCACGCGTCCAAATTCACGCGCGACAGTTCCGGGCGATCACTCCGCTGATACATCGCGCGAAAGTCATCCTTATGAAATATCGTAAAGGTTTTTACGCCTCGAATCATGATCAAAAACCCATGGCATAAATCATAATGCAAAGGCGTCACGTTACCCGCCGCGCCGAACCAAACGCCGCAATTTCTCAACGCGACGTCTTCCGCGAACACCTCACCCACCGCCCCGACGTTCGCCTCGACCGCGAGCGTCGTCGTGCACTCCGCGCGCGCGTACACGCGCTCACCGTGCTCAAAAATAGCCTCGCAAGCCTCCTCGAACGTGCCGGATTCATTCGCGTCGCAGTCCGCTTTGATGAACGCGCCGCGAGCGCCCTCCCGAGACGTCAGCACCGTCGTCCGCGCTCCCTGGCCCGCGTCGGCGAAGCGCTTCGCGTCGCGCCACGTTCGCACCGCCGTCGTTTCGCTCGCGAAGCCTCTGAAGACGTGCGGCGCGCGCATGCGCGTCGTCGTCGCGAACGCGTCGATGCCTTCGTCCCGACGCGTCGAAATCGCATCTTTTCGAGCGACGACGTCGCACATCGACGCGAACGGCGCCGCGGCGGCGGGAAACGATCGGGCGCGGCGTTCGTCGCGCGCGCCGCGCTTCGCGCGCGCGATGTGCGCTTCGCGCGCGCGCGCGGACGTGTGTCGAAACGCGCGAGATAACCCGGGTGGCGGTTCGGTTCTCGACACAGTTTACCCTGAGGCGCGGGGAGTCGGCGGCGCGACGTTCGTTTCATCGGTGTCGGGGTGTCTACGACATTGGCAAACGCGAGGAAATACTCGCGTGGAATATTGTGTGGTGCTAATCGATGGACGAACGCTGGTTCGTTCGTCGGATGGAGCGCGCGGCGACGCGCGGAGCGTCGCGCGACGGCTCGCGTCTCAGTCGTACTCGCCGTTGGCCTCTAAGATCTGCTGCGACGCTAAACGAATGGCTTGTTTCTTGCTCGTCGCCTCAGCGCGAGCTTCATCGTTGCCTAAACGCACGGTGGCGACGTAACGCGCAGTTTCGTTCGTTGAGGCGGTGTTGATGCACTCTCCGACGAGGACGCCGCCCAAGGTGAGGAGATGTCCGTACGCGTTTTCCATTTTCAAATCTTTTTTCTCCTTGAGCTTGGCCGACTCTTGCGCCGGGGCGTTGTAAATCTCGTGACCGTAGATTTCGAGCATTTCTTTCGCCGCGTTCGCCTCGGCTTCTTTTTTGCTCTTCCCGATGGCTGTCGTCTCCCGCTGCTGTTCTCTCGGCGCTTCTTTTGGCCAAACGCATCGCGCTTGGAACGCGGGCTCGTGATCGGCCGTGCCCTCGATTCGATGCGACATCGTGTGACCGTTGAGTTCGATAATCAATCCTTTCGGGTTGGTGAATCTCCTTTGTTTTTTTCCCTCCACGACGACGTTATAAACGAACCACTTCGCCAACTGCTGCACCGCCTGAGGTCCGCCGGCCATTTGATTCACCATGTACACCGCCGCCTCGACGAGCGTTCCCGCGCTGTGTTCTTCAACCTCTCTGCCTCCTTGCACGTGTTGTGGCAGACATTCAGACACCAACTGCGCCATCGACGCATTACTCGCTACCTCTGAATACTGCCTCGTCGCCTCTCCCGTATCCTTGCACAGTCTGTTCCCGACGATTTCCTCCAACAACGCCGCGCCAAATATCTTATCCCCGATCAACGCGTGCATCTCCACATCGCTCGTGCTCACGTGATGTTGCGTCACATCTCGCAATCGCGTCGGCACGATGTCGGCCTCGATCAACCGCGAGCTCAAATCGTGCCAAAGTTCCAACGACGGCTTTTCGCAATACGCATCCTCGCACTTTCTTTTAAACCACTGATCTCCCCCGAACACGTCCAGCTTCAGCCGCTTTTGCGACTTGGCGGACGGCCCGAGGCGCGGTGGCGGCGCACCTCCCATCAGTCGTCGACTGTCGGGGACGAGGACGCGAGAGAAGGACGGCGGCGACGCTCGAGTGGACGCCCGAGGGCGTTGACTGCAGGCGGCGGTGACGCGGGAAAAGGCGCGCGACGGCGACGACGACGCGCGGAGGACGGTGCGTGACGGCGCGGTGCGCGCGGTGCGGTCAGTGGTCGACGTCGATCGTGTCGACGCGGCGAACGCGATGCGCATGCGCGCGAGAGAGTGGCGACGGGAAGCCGAGAAGACGCGGCGGAGAGGCGGCGGAGAGGCGGTTAAGAATAATGTTACACGCGCGTCAGCCGCCGAATTGTTCGGGGCCGTGACCG
>Ga0181595_10000358_pt1 | contig 50101 bp, 40 predicted proteins | sample 041ome_7_FD_145604 | JGI IMG/M metagenome (GOLD analysis project Ga0181595, IMG submission 145604) | Coastal salt marsh microbial communities from the Groves Creek Marsh, Skidaway Island, Georgia - 041401AS metaG (spades assembly) | ecosystem: Environmental > Aquatic > Marine > Intertidal zone... | reverse complement strand
TGACGCACAGACGGGCGATGGATGGATGGATGGCGTGGATGGGTGTGACCCTAGGCCCCGCCGGGGCGCGCGCGCGGACAAAACGCGAGGAGGAGGACTGTTTTGTACTGACTTTTTGACGTTTCTTTTGATTGTACGCGCACGCAGTGAACACACAGACGCACCAAACTGTGGCGCCGACGACGCGCGTCGTGAGCCGCCGCGGAGTTGCGGCGCGCGCGGTGAAGAAAGCTGGACCGACGGCGTACGAGGGCGTCGTGTTGATGCGCCCGGATTGCGACGACGATACGCGCGCCGCCGCGATGGAAGGTTTCAAGGGGATGTTTGGCGATGGTTTGGTGAGCTGGGATGTCACCGACCACGGGTTGAAGCAAAATGCGTATGAGATTAAGGGGTACCCGGATGCCTATCAAGTTGTGGTTAACTTTTCGTGTCCGGCGGCGTCGTACAGGGACGCCGCGGCTGAGTTGTGCAAACCGGCGGTTGGCAGCGAAGAGGTTATCATTCGCTCGATGATCATGAAGGTTTAGAGTAAAAACCCACGTACACGCCACGTGGTTGCCCTAAGTACATAGCGCGACGAGCTTTCTTGTAATCCCGAACGTTTAGTCATTTATTTTTTAACTCGCGACGCGTCGAGCAAAGCGTCTGCGTTGACCGTCGACAGAGGCGCGCGCGGTGAATTATTCGTTCATCTGTACCGGTACTAATATGTATTGCACGCTCGCAACGACGTATCATGCATCATGCTCTCTACTAGGTGTGATAATCTAACCGCGACTCGCCGCTCATCGCCCTAAACAAGTACGCGCGTCCCGCGCCCGTTCGCTCCGCGTCTTCAGCGTCGCCGCGCGTCGCCCCCGCGTAACGCCAAAACCAAGTGCAACACGCTCCCACCCTCGATGTTATAATCCTTCGCCAACTTTTCGTCATTCATCTGCTTCCCACCAAAGATTAAACGCTGCTGGACGGGCGGAATGCCCTCCTTTTCTTCCACGCGCTCTTTGATGCGCTCGACCGAATCCGTGGGCTCAATGTCGATCTCAATCTCCTTCCCAGTCAACGTTTTCACTTTGATCATCTGTGGCGACGATGCGGCGACGATGAGTGGTTAGTGGTGTGCGCCGTCTGCGTGCCGTGCCGTGCGTGCGTGCGTCGTCATCGTCGTCGAGCGCGCGTCGCTAGAGCTCTCGCGCGCGAGAGCATTTGAATAGTTTGAGCAGGGAGCGTTTCGACGCGTTCGACGCACCATCGCGCGAGATTTTTGTGTGGTACGCGTGCGGTGTGTGTCGTGGCGTGTGTGCGTGCGTCTTGCGCGCGTGTGAAATGTGTCGCGCGTGAAAGTGTGAGGCGCGAGGTGAGACGGCGGACGCGGTTGAGTTTACGACTACAGGTACAATTACATCTCTTACGCCGCTGCGCGCTTCCGCGCGGCGATCCAATCAAGAGCGGCGTGCACGTCGTTTCCATCGACGTGTTTGAGCGCTTCTATCGCGTCGCGCTGGCTATGGCCGAGCATGACGAGTTTGGCGACGGCGACGGTGAGCCGAATGGGCTTCTTCGCAGTGGTCGACGTTTGATGTCGGCGTACGACGTTTGATGTCGTCATCGCGGCGCTCGCTTGTATTACGGGGTCGGTGCTGATGCGTCCATCGTTGTCGCCACTACCGCCAAAAGCGTTGTCGTCCTCGTCGCCGTCGTCGTCGTCGTCGTCCAGCGCGGCGCTAAAATTGAGCTTGTGCGTCTCTTGGAATTCGTTTGTCGACGCCGCTCCACCCCCGCCGATATCCGCCCCCGCCGCGTCGCTCGTCGACGACAACGGTCGAGGCGATTTACCAAACCCTTCGTTGCTCGACGTACGGAACATATCAATCGATGACGAGCGAATCATCGGTTGCGGCTCTGGCGAGCGTTGCTGCGCCTCCGGCGTCAAGACGCCGGCTCGCTTGCCTATGGCGGCGTACGCCTCAAACGCTTCCCGGCTCACATCAGTCGCGCCGGCACGATTTTCCGTCGTCGTGCGCGAGAACACTTCTGCGATCGCGGCGTCGTGCTTGGCGCGCATTTCATCTAATTGAGCCTCGTACTTCGCCTCCGTCTTCATCAACCGCGTGCGTTCTTCGCGCAGACGCTTTTCGAGGTCGTTTGAAATTTCCATTTGGCGCTCAAATTTCTTCTGAAATTGCTGCGCGGTGCCCATCCATTGGGTTTCAATCGCTTTGACCTCCTTTGCCGTCGGCTCACGCGGCGGAGCAGGCTTCGAGTCTCTCTCCCCGTCGTCGCTCGTAAACGTCGTTTGCGTGGACATTGTGCGTTGATTCATTCGCCGTTCGGCTTGGGATTTCGCCCCAGGCGTCGCCGCGATCGCCGCCGCATACTTCGCCTTGTACATATCTCTCTCGCGCTTGACGTTCTCTAACTCGCGTTGCACGTTGTTCAAGTGTGCGCGAAACTTGTCCATTTGTGCGTCGACATCTGCCTCGCCCATCGCCCGTTCGGCTTTCACGTTCGCCGCCTTCAACGCCTCTTCCAAACGCGAAATCTGCGTCAAACGAATCTCCAACTCGGCGCGGTAATCCACCGGGAACTCTTCATCGCTCGAGTTGCCATCCGCCGTTCCATTGACTAAACCCGCAATGTACGTCGATCGTTCCGCGCCTCGACGGTCGTTCCATCCCATGTGACCGACGACTGTCGTCATAGGAATTTGTACACACCAGCGATTAAAATACCGGCGCAACACGCGTCGTCGCGCACGATGTCCCGTCGCACGCGCAACGCGCGCGTTCGCCACTCGGCGTCCACACGCGAGCTTCCATTGCACGAGCGCGGCGGACATAATCGCTCGCGACTCGGTTTGCGTCAAGCGCGCGAGCGCGCAGCGCGCGGCGTAGAGCTCAACATCGCTCGTCGACGCGAACGCCTTGGCCGCGCGTCTGCGCGCCGCCGACGCGGTCTCATCGCGTTCGCCAACGTCGATCTCGTCCATGTCGTCGATGTCGTCGTCGTGATTGACGCTCGAGCCAGGCGCGACGTTTCGCCAGTCGGCTCGGTCGACGTCAGGCGCGCCGCCGATGACAGCCCAAAGCGCCGCCGTCATCCCAGATGCCGCCAGCGTGGCGTACGACGATGATGTCTGTGTCGTTCTGCGCGCCTTGTGCGCCGCGGAATCCGCACTGCGCGTCGTTGGCGGTCTCGAATGCGAGTCGTCATGAACGTCAACATCGTCTGTGCGAATTAATTGCAACTCGCGCGCCGCGTCGCGCGCGAAGGCGTCCACGCTCGCCATGACGCGCGCGTTCGCGCGTGTACGAGTTCCGCGCGTGTCGTCCGTCGACGCTCTCGGTCGTTGACGACCCGAGGCGAGTCGCGTTGTGCCGTGTCCGCGTCATTAGTACGCGCTGCTGCAGAGAATTGTGATTGAATTTTTAATTACGTCGAGCGCGCACCGATGAACGTGCCGTTTCACATGATTCGCGTGCGCGGCATCGCGTCATCGAAGCCTTTACACGCGTCACCGTCGTCGTCGCGATCGCCCGTGGATGACGAGCGACACGACCGCATACACATGTTGGCTTCACCGTCATCGTCGTCGTCTTTAATAAACAACGACGACGCTGGCGCGAACGAAACGCGCGCACACACCATCCGCGTCTTTGCTCAAGTCGAAGGTCTCGAAAAGCAAGCCATCGCGACGCACGGCGCGCGGGACGAGGCGCGAGACGAGGCGTTTTTTAATAGAGAGGATGCGTGCGCGAGCGCGTGCGCGTACGCGTGCGAACGCGCGACGACGTCCGCGGGCGCGGAGGACGCGTATGATTTGTGTAACGCGGCGTGTGAGGACGCGTGCGTTCGACCGGATGCGATGGGAAAGTTTGAGATTACGCTCAGGCGCGGGTGCGAGGTGACGAGGGCGTTCGAGGAGGCGTTGCTCGAGCGGTCGCGAGCCGAGCGCGAACGGGACGGCGGGGACGTTAGGGAAGGCGAGGACGACGGTCGAGGTGTCGGTGGCACGTCGTCGTCGTCGTAGGTGGATTTATGTTTGATTGTTTGATAGCTGTAGTCGTGGTCGTTTATGTTATAAGTACCAGTGTCGTAGAAGTCAGTTCTAACTAGAGAGACCCACGCGTCCTCGTCAGCGTTTTCATTCTAAAGCGAAACCTTGTACGTTTGGGCTTCTTTCTGAATCAAGTGCGAGCTCTTATCGAGACACGTCAACAGCTGATCGATGTTGCTCGCCCACTTGTTCAACAACCAATCACTGGACTTGGCGGTGGAAAAGTCGACCAGACCCGCGGGGCGGTCAATTTTAGCGCTCACCGACTTGTCGACGACGCACGACGACAAGTGCTTTTCCGTCTCGTCCGCAGACAGACACAAGAGCTCGGCTAAGCGGGGCAGAGAAATACGCGAGTAATAGCTCGAAATCACAAGCATGTTGTGCTCGATGACACGGAGCTTCAAATCCTCTACACGCTTGGCGCCTTTTTCGCCGCCGAAAATCTCCGTTTCTGCTGCAATTTCACCCGCAAACCTCTCTTGAAGCGTGGTCCAGTGAATAATCTCCTTGGTGCAAAATTGTTTGATCAAACTTTCGTGCGCGGGTAAATCGGATAGCTTCAAGTTGCCCTTGACGTTGTGCAGGATGGATTGTTGCATCGGCTCGTGCTTGCTCAAGCACACCAACCACACAACCTTTTTCAACGTCGGCGCCCAGCGCTCGACGTTACTCTTCACCTCGGCGCATTCCAGGATATTCTGGTAGCACCGGCATTGCTCTAGGTATTCATCGCTATGACTATAGTACTCAACCATGAGTTCGTAGTACCGAAGCTTCAAGTCTTCAAGCGACGGAATGCCTTTGTCGGTGGGTTCGAAGTACCCTTCGGCGTGCTCCACTTGTCCCTCCTTTTTAATCTTCTCCTGCTTCTTCGCCTCCTTTTCCGCCTCAGTCAACTCGTCATCACCTTTACTCGCGATTGCCGCCTTGGCCAAGTCCTTCTTATCCTTTTCAATCAACTCATCGAACACTTTTGGGTTGATCTTTCGGCTTAAAATCAACGCTCGCAAATAATCCTTCTTCGCCAAACACAACCGAACTTGCTCTTCGATGAAAAACAACTTTTCATGTCGCGTTAGCGCACCGTAAGTTTCAATCGCAACCTCCTGCATGACACCGCACGCCTCGTCAACGCGCCCTTCGTCCTCGTGCATCTTTGCCAACGCGCGCGTTAAACGACTCTTCTCCACCTCAACGAAAATCTTCCCCGACGTCGCGTCGCACAACGTCTCGATCAACTTCAATCGCACCGCCCCGGTGGGTGCTTCATCGATAAACTCCATGCATCGTCTCACCATGCTCGTGATCGCTTGCTTGAGCTGCGCGCGGCGCTTCGTCAACGCCGCAACGTGCTCGCACAAACCGTCCCAATCGTCGCACGATCGCAGCACATCCACGATCGCCACGCACAACCTCGGCGCGGCGACGAAATCCGCAGCGAGTCTATACGTTTTCTCGAGCGCGAGCATCTTCTCTAGCGTCGCGCTGAGCTTGCCGGGCTGTGTACACGGCGCGTAAAAACACATTCGAAATCAGATCGGTCAGACTCGAGGAGCTATATGCGCCGTTGCGCCTTTCATTCTCGACGACGGCATCGGCGGCAACGACACGACGAATATCGGATGCATACGTACCTGCTTCGCCTCGAGCTCGAGCCCCGCGAGCTCGCGCTCGAGCTTCTCGACGTCATCTTTCGTACTCATCGCGTCACTCAATGGCGTTGACTGCGCCGCATCGCGCGCCATCGTCGCCGCGCGTCGCGTCCGCCGAACCGCGCGCGCGATGTGCTCGACAGACATTCGTTCGACGCGCGAGATGCGCCGAGCCACAGCGCGCGACGAGGCGCGAGGAGCTCGTGGAGTTGCAAGATGATTTCTCGTTTGAAACATCGCACGTTCGCGTGACGCGCATGCGTGACGCTGACGTGCGAGCGTGCGTGGAACTCATCGTGGACGCGTTCGCGGACACGCCTGATGCGAAGCCTCGCGCGTTCGTGCTCAAGTATTTGATTGGTGCGACGACGCGGCGCGATGGGGAGGAGTGCGCGCTCGTCGCCAAGTCGCTGGACGACGACCGGTTGGTTGGGTTTGTGAGCGTCAGCATCACCGCCAACGCGCGGTTGGAGGAGAAGAATAGAGATATGGTGGTGCCGAGCGATGCGGCGTATTTAGCGAACGCGTGTGTGGCGAGAGAGGCGAGGAGACGGGGGGTGGGCGGGGCTTTGGTGCGGGCGACGGAGGCGTTGGTGTTAGATATGGGTGGCTGCGATGTGTGGTTACACGTGCGCACGGATGACGTCGGAGCGAGTGCGCTGTATGCAAAAGAAGGGTACGATGAGGTGGCGCGTGAGCGCGCGGGTGGGGTGTTTGGCGCGTTGTTTGGCGGAGGAGGGGCGAAATCGAGCGCGCCGCGCGCGTTGATGCGTAAAGTCATAAAGCCCGGGTCGAATTTCATGCTTTCGTGACGATTCAGCGAGTAGGGGATTAGTATTGATTGCGGTGACGGGCGTTGTACGCGCGCGCTCGTTTCATTATTAGCTATGTAGTGCGTACGTTTGAGTATTTAGAAATAAACGAGGTACGCGAACCGATGTAGTCGCTCGCTTCTACATCGGTTACTTCCCGACGCGACCTATTCTAGAATCTGTCTTCGGGTCCGCGGTGTACTCTTGCATGGCCACTAACAACGCATCGGCGTCACTTTGTAAGCGACGCAAGTCGTTGACGTGAAGCAATCGCGCGACACGCACCGCTGTATCGACGACGTTGTCGTCGTCTAATCCCACCCCACTCGGAACGTCATCCAAACTCGGCGGATTCCTCGCTACCGCCGCACCATCAGCATCGCTAAACGGCACTACGAATCTCTCATTTGCCTCTACACATCGCTCGAGCATCACGCACGCATCGAGTGCGTCATAATTGTCAAAATTATCGCTCGTGGACGCCACGCCGAGTGTCTTTGCCAACGCCTCCAACGCCCGTCGTCCCTTCTCACTCGTCAACGCCGCTCCGACGTCTTCCGCGGATGTTGACAACTTCAAGCGCTTACTCACGCGTTCGAGCGCGTCGACGTCCTCGTCATTTTGATCGTTATCGCCGACGACATCGTCGTGCTTCAACGCGACGGCGCGTTCGAGCAACGCGTCCACGCACGCGTCTGCACTCGCCGCACCTAACTCCCGCACCGCCGGCGTGAGCGCCGCTCCGTAGGCGTTTAAAGCATCGACTGCGACGTCCACAGACGCTTTTCCGCGACGTAAACCGTCGCGCGCGTCGACTGGAAGCGCGCGTATGACGGTGTCTTCAAGAAACTCTGCGAGCGCTGCGCGAGAGGCGACGTCAGCGGCGACCAACGCGTCGGCGCGCGCGCCGGGCCAGCGCACGACATCGAGTATGCGGTTTCTCGTGTGTGCATCGAAAAGCACACGCGGCGTGGACATGGTGACCGCGACGGCGCGCGTTGGAGTGTGCGGCGTCCCGAGCGACGGCTGCAAAAGCCAAAGCCACCGAAGTACTACAGCTCAATGCGCGGCAAGCCAACGAGGATGAAATGAATAAGACTAGTGTTACTACAAAGGACGGTGCGTTCGAGTCGCCGTCGGTCTACCTAGGGACACGAGTCGAGACTAGAGATTTGAAAACCATGAAATGGTTGTCGTTTCATCGAGCCGCAGCGCTCGAGTTGCGCTTGAGCAGGCTCGGATCGAGGCACTTTTCGATGCGCGTCAACGCATCTTCGAGCGTAGCGTTTGACGCAGCGTAGGAGATGCGCAAGCACTCCGGAACACCGAACGCTGAACCCGGAACGAGGGCGACTTGGCCTTTTTCTAAAATGTACCTGCAGAGCTCGTCGACGTCGGCGATGGGGCCGAATCCCTCCGCTTCAGCGTCGCCGCCGAACAAGGCGCTGACGTCGGGGAATACATAGAACGCACCGTCGACGGAAGGTAATTTCACGCCATCGATGGCGTTCAGGCGAGCCGACACAAAGTTACGACGCTGCTCAAACGCGCGCACCATTTCGGCGACAGAGTCGCCGCCTTTGTATCCCAAATTCAACGCTGCCATCGCCGCTTCTTGCGAAATCGAGTTCGGACCGGATGTGATTTGCGATTGAATCATGGACATTGCGCGCGCGAACCTCTTCGGTGCGGCGACATAGCCTAAACGCCAGCCAGTCATGGCGAAAGATTTGGAAAACCCGTTCACCACCATCGTGCGTTCCCACATATCCTTCATGCCACAGATCGAATGATGCTCCGCCGGAGCGTATACGATATGCTCATAAATCTCATCAGATAGCACCATCAACCTCGGGTGTTCGACGACAATCTTTGCCAACTCCTCGAGCGTCTCTTTCGGATACACCGCCCCGCTCGGGTTACTCGGCGAGCACAAAATCAACAACCTCGACTTCTCCGTGATCGCCGCGCGAAGCTTTTCTGGAGTCACCAAAAATCCCTCATCCGCCGTCGTGCGCAAAATCACCGATTCCGCGCCACTCAGGCGAACCATTTCTGGATAACTCACCCAATACGGCGCCGGAACGATGACTTCATCCCCGGGTCCGCACACCGCCATCACGCACTGCGCCACGCTCTGCTTCGCCCCATTACTCAATACAATCTCACTCGCATCGTACGTCAACCCATTCTCATCCTTGAGCTTCTTCGCGATCGCCGCGCGTAACCCCGCGGTGCCGTCGTTTGGGCTATACTTGGTGAACCCGTCGTCGATCGCACGCTTCCCCGCCTCGCGCACCGCCTCGGGCGTCGCGAAATCCGGCTCACCCGCAGCCAAGCCAATGACGTCCGCCCCCGCCTCCTTCATGCTTCGCGCTAAATCCGTCAGCGCGACGGTTTTGCTGGCGTTGAGCGCAGCCACGCGCGGGTTCAGGCTTTGGTCCACCGCGCGCGCGACGACCGCCACGCGACGCTCGCGCGAGCACGCGCGCGTTGACGACGGCGATGGACGCGCGATGACGCGCACGGCGGCGGCGTTGGCGGCGGCGGCGCACGACATGGTTGACGAACGCGACGAACGCGGCGGCGCACAATGACGTTGCGAGTGCACTTTTTCATGCGCATCCGCGCCACACGTCGCCGCCGCGTTCGCCGCGTTCGTGATGCCCGCGAACGATCAAAGAAAGCGCCGACGCACGACGACGCATTCGACGCGCGCGGTGCGCGATGCGGTGGCGCGCGATGGCGTCGAGGGCGCGGAGGAGAGCGATGAAGATGCGGTACCGCGCGTCCCGGGCGCCGCATACGGCGCGTTGCTCGCGTCGCTCGGTGCGCGCGTGGGGGATTCCGACGACGACAGCGACGGGGAGTCGAGCGAGGATGACGATGGAGGCGAGGACGCGGGTGGTTCGAGCGACGAGGACGATGCGGGCGAGGACGAGGACGAGGGGAGCTCGAGCGAGGAGGCGGACGCAGCCGTCGCGGGCGAGGACGAGGACGAAGACGGCGAAGACGAAAAGGACGAGGACGATGCGGCCGACGACGATGGGAGCAGCGAAGAAGAAAGTGAATCGGAAGGTGCGATCGACGGTGGCGGTGGTGATGAGGATGGTGGTGATGATGATACTGAGGTTGAGGGCGCGTTGCGGCGACACGTTCGGCTTGGCGAACGTCTGGACGACGCCGCGTCTGAACGTTTAATGACGCAAAAGGTGACGTTCCCGCGCGATGGTGCCACGAATGGGTACGAAGGTGCGAATGGGTTAGACGTTCCATCGATATTGGATGCACCCGTGGTTTCGCAAGCAAAATTGGCGGAGCGGTGGAAGACCGTGACGGGCTCGAGCGGGTTCGCGAGCGCAAAGCAGCAAGAGTTTTATTCGATGATTGCATCTTACGTGGACGTGCAGCACGGCGATCGGGCGCTTATTGGTGACCAGGGCGCGGCTGGTCAGCAGTTGAATGATGAAATACTAGATGCAGTGTGCTTGCATGTGGTGGACCACGTGACGCGGACGCGGAATCGAGTCATGAAGAATAACGAAGCATTGGCAAAGAAAGCCAAGGCTGGGAAGAAGGTGATGGAGGATGATTTGCCGCGAGACCAAGGATTTGTGAGACCGACGGTGTTATTTTTGACGCCGATGCGAAACGTCGCAGGTCGGGCGATTATGCGCTTGCTCGATTTATGTCCCGCGGCGCATGGGAGAAACGACTCAGTGAACAAGCTCGAGCGAATCGAGGAAGATTTTTTGGCGTATGAGGGGAGCGATAGCGACGACGATAACGACGATGATGGTGACGGCGCTGGAAAGAAGAAGAAAAAGTACAAAGGATACGTCCCTGAGGATCACAAGGCGATGTTTAAAGGAAACACCGACGATCACTTCCGTCTCGGCATGAAACTCACCAAGGCGAGCGTTCGGTTGTACGTCGACTTTTTCGGCGCGGATATCATCTTCGCGTCGCCACTAGGTTTAGTCACGGCGTTACAGGATGAGAAGTCAGCGGCGGACTTTTTGAGCGCGATTGAAATTCTCGTTATCGACCACGCGCACGTGATACAAATGCAAAACTGGGCACACGTAATAACCATCGCGGATGCGATGAATGCGTTGCCGAAAGAAATGCGCGACTGTGATATCCAGCGCGTGCACGAGTCTCATTTGAACGGGTTTTCCAAACATTTACGACAGACAATTTTGTTGTCGGCGTTTCAAACGCCCGAGCAAAACGCCTTTTTCAACCGTCGATGCGTTAATTTCGAGGGTAAAGTGCGATTGAAGACCGTACACAAAGGCGTGCTCGGACAGCTGACGATAAAAACTCGTCAGCAATTTGAACGCGTGCACATGAAGGCTGCAGACGTCGTGAATGCGGATGACATTCGATTCAAGTACTTTGTGAAGAATACGTTGCCTCGTATTCGTGAAAATCCAGAGCCAGGCGTCGTTATCTTTGTCAGTTCATACTTTGATTTCGTGCGCGTCCGGAACTTGCTTACGAAAGAAGAAGTGTCGTTTGCGGTGAACAGTGAGTACACGGAACCACGAGAAGCGGCTCGCGCTCGAACGCTCTTTGCCGACGGTAGAAAGCGCGTCTTGCTCCTCACCGAGCGCGCACATTTTTATTTCCGTCGTCGCATCAAAGCTGCGAGAGAGATTTGTTTTTACTCATTACCAGAGCACGCAAATTTCTATCCAGAGCTCGTGTCTTACTTAGCTGGATCACGCGCTGTCGCAGGATCAGCCGTCTCGGTGCAAGAAACGGCGCACGTCGCCGGCGTTTCAGCGCTGTTTAGTAAATTAGACGCGTTAAAGCTCGAGCGCATTGTTGGAACCGCGCGAGCGTCGAAAATGACCGCAAATACAGAGCATCCGATGTTTTTGTTTGTGTAGTACGGTAATCGTGTAATATCGACTCATGTAGAAGAAGAGCCGTCCCGTCGAGCCATCAGCCGCCGCTTCCCCAACCTCACTGTACGCCTCTCGCCTCGTCGCATGACAACCGACAACCAGCCCGCGCTCGAGCTCGACGCCTGGCCAGCGACGGACGACGCGGTGCTCAAACTCGCCATCGAGTGCGGCGTCGCGATCGAATCGCTCGGTGGTGCGGACTCGGCGTTGAAATTCTCAAAGCCATGGGACAGTGAAACTGTCACCGCGCGTTGGCGTGCCATGCTCTATGACGCCGTGTTTAGCGCCGAATGCGTACAGCGCATGCACGCATTGGATGAAAAAGACGTCATAGATGCCGTGGAGAGCGCGTGCGCGGACTTTGACGCGCATGGGGTGTCGTTAGAAGGCGCGTTGCGCGCAGCAGGATTAGGGTGCAGACGCGCGGCTGCCGACGTAGATGGTGAAGAGACGGACGATGACGACGTTCCTCCGCCGTTTGACGACACCGAACAAGCCATATTGATGTATGGTACGAGCGGTGCCGACGCGGGCGCAAGTGTAGGCGCACTCGCGAGTAGTGGTGATGAAGCCGAGCGAGTGTTGAAGCGCATTGAAGCGCTCGAACGGAGCGCGCAAGCGGCGAGCGCGCGTTTAGCCACGTCCAAGGGCGCGCTCGCGGAGCTCATAGGGTCAAACACCACTTTTACCATCGATAAGCGCGAGGTGGTCATCGGGCGATCGACAGAGGATCAAAAAGTAGACGTCAACTTGTGCTTGGAGGGCAACGCGAGTAAAATTTCTAGGCAGCAGGCGTTTCTAAAGTTGCGATGGAACGGCGAGTTTGCGCTTCGTAATGTCGGTAGACGACCAATTTGGGTGTCAAATCAGCCGTTGACTACTGGGCAACGCTGTGTGTTAGCGCCACACACGTTAATTGAGGTTGGCGGCATGCGACTGTTGTTTATGCCCAACGCCAAGTTGATTCGCGCCGAGGCTCCGGAAGGCGCTGCGTGAGAGCTAGAACTATAAAATTACACATTGTACACAAAATAATGAAAATTTGACACCTATGGCTCGAGCGTGAACGCGTACGCGTCGCTTTCCGCGACGCCTCCGTCATATGAGAATTCATTTCGACCGACGCACGCGCTCGGCGAGTCGCCAATTTCCAACACCACATCGATGCATTCGCGCGCCACGCTCGTGATGCTCGAATACACGGGATCTACGACCCAATCATATGGAAACGTAGAGTTATCCCTGTGCGCGCCGCGAGCGAGATTATCCATCCAGCGCCACGCAGGCACCGTCGACGCGATGGCGTCGAGCGTCGTCTGCGCCTGCACCACCATCGCCGTCGGATCGCTCACATCCACCACCGCCACACACTCCGTGCACACACCGTCAGATTTAATATACGCAATACTGTTTTCAACCACAATCGCGCGTGCGTTACGCAATACCTCACTCTGTATGCTCCCTAGCGACGACATCGTGTCCGCACCCGCGCGGCTGACGTCGCTCAACAACTTAACCGCCGTTAACCTATCCGTGTCCCCAACCACCACGAACGCCGTGTTCCCCACCACCTCCATCGCGCTCGCGCCACACAACGTCCCATTGTACCATCGCCGACCGTCACCGTAATCTCCGCTCCCACAATCTTCAAATCTCGCCACATTTTCCGGCGTCGCCGGGCTCGACACGTCCACCGCGAGCACCGCACTCTTCTTCAACATCGACTCTCCGTACGCGAGCACGACGACGTAACTCGAACTCACGTGCATGGCTATCGCCTTTGGGCGCCGCGCAAGCGAGAATGACGCCCAGTGACCGACGATATTGAGCGCTTCTGGGCGGTAGGCGTCCACCACGGCGACGCCGTCGAACCGCGACGCCACGACGTAGACGTATTGTTCGCGCACCACCGCCGCGATGGCGCCGCACAGTCGACGCGCGGTGCGCGAGCCGTCGACGCATTCGGTGAGCGCGCCGATGCGTGACGTGGGCGAGGGCGAGGGCCAATCGAACGCGTGCTGGGCGAGCACAGCCGCGGGCAAAAACAGCGCGCAGGCGACGACGGCAACGCGCATCGCGCGTGACCGCGCGCGATGCGCGGTCACTGTGTGTGTGTGCGCACGCGTGCGCGCGTGCGCGCTCGGGCGTGCCCGCATGCGCGCGCTAGGGGTGCGTTGGTGTGAGGAAAAGGTGTCCCGCGGCGTTGGATTTTTTCCTAACCGACGCGTCGAGCGATGGTAAAATGGTAATGGTAAATGGTAAAGGATTTGGTTGGTATAAACATGGGTAAGTACTAAGAGTGGGGACATCTCAGACATGATGTGCGAGAGATGGCAAACCAGCGTACGCGGTGGGTGAGCCATATGGTGTACAGGAGCGCGTCTCGAGCCTCGTTTGCGCGGGTCGCTAGTAGTAATCAAATGCCTCGTGGGCGAAAGCAACGAGAGCGACTTCAATGCGTTGTGTAGTGGTGTATAAGTTTTTGGACTAACTTACTTGGCCAGACCTGGAATGCCACGCATCTTGAAGTCTTCGGCGGTTAAATCACGCTTGGGGGCGGAAATACCGGGGACTTGCGAACGCGGCACGCGGTCGACGCCGTTACCTGTGGCGGCGCCGCCCAACACGTTGGGGATCATCCCGCCGAAACCAGCACCGACGTATTCCAAAATTAACGGCATAGTACCCATGAGTGCGATTTGGCCAACCACAGAGCCCGGGTGGGGGATCTTAGCCTTGGCCACGTTGCGCCAGAATTCCTTGACGGGTTCGGGATAAAAGTCGTACGGCTCGTCGCCCAAATAACGTCGGTAAAACGTGTTCATCAACGAGGAGAAGCGAGATAAGCCGTGAATGGCACCTGTGCGCAAGAAACGTTGCGAGGCGTAACGCATCAACGCCATCTCCACGCCCTTGCCGCCTTCGCACTTGGCGAGCTCGTTGGCCAGGACGTAGGCGCTTTCGATGGCTTGACCACCGCCTTGGCCCAAGTTTGGTTGCACCGCGTGTGCGGAATCACCCAGCAAAGCCATGCGACGGTCAACCCAGCGCGGATCGGGCAAGAGATCGTTCACATCACGACGCTCAACGTCTTCAGGGCGCGTCACCTCCAAGCGTTCCATCACCGCCGGCGACCAATCCTTGAAACGGTCCATCAACATTTCGCGATAGTTGGCCCACTTTTCGCACTTGGCAAACTCGTCATCACCCCCAGGTGGGACTTCCAAGAACGCATAATATTGTTGCTGTCCGTTACCAACGTCCGAGCTCACAAAGTACTGCTTCGGACCGAGGAAGACTTGATAGCCAACCTTGTTGGGGTCGGTGTTCACTGGCGTTCTAAACGGCTCAGAATAATCGCAAACCGCGGTGTACACGGCGTAGCCCGCGTACGCGAGCGGTGGTTTTTCAGGATCCGCGTTTCTCATCTGTGCGCGCATCTTTGATCGAATGCCATCCGCGCCAATGAGCACGTCGCCTTCAAACTCGCGACCGTCTTCCAAAATCGCCACAACCTTGTCACCGCGGTGTTCGTATTTCTTCACCACGGTGCCCATCTCGATGTTCTCATCGCCCACGCCGCGACGCAAAATATCAAGCAAATCAAATCTCGACAGCACCAACGTCAACGGTAAGCCATTCTCATAGCACGGCTTGCGCGTATCGAAACGGTAAAACCACTCACCCGACACCCCATCCAACAAACCATTAACTCTATCTCCCGTAATCGTCCCTTTCTCCATCACCTCTTCCGCCATCTCGGGTGAAATACTATCCAACGCCCCTTGCGCGTTGCACTGCAACTGAATCGGCCCACCGAACGGCTCATACTTGCGCACCTTTTCAAACACCCGCACGTCCATGCCCTTCATGCGACACGCCGCCGCGGTAATCAACCCCGCGATCCCGCCCCCAGCCACGAGCACTTTGGGTAAATTCTTCCCACTCGTCTCCGCGCTCGACGCCGCGCAGCGCACCGCGCGCGTCGCCTTGCGCGCGCGTCCAGTACCAAAACCAACCGAAACGCATGCATGCGATGTCGAAAATCCACGCCCAGCGCGCGTATTTCCTCGCGTGTCGCGCGTCGCGCGCATCGCGCTGGCGCTGGCGAACATCACGGGCGATGCCGTCATCATCGGTCGCGCGCGAACCGCGGCGTGCGTCGCGGCGGCGGCGTCGGGCGTCGGACACTGTCGACGCGCGCGCGAGCGCGAGAGATATGTTTTCGAGACCAAATCTATTGATCAATCATGACCAGGGAGAAGGGGACTCGGGGTGTCTTATCCACGTCCGATCGCGGTGGCGCACGCGCCGCGCGACGCGAGTACGCGACGCGCGACGCCGGCGAACGCGCGAAACGGACGAATCCACCGCGTGTGATCGCCCGGGTGGTATCGCGCGCGTTGAGACGACGTCTGCGTGGGTGAGCTGCGGCGATTTATATACGCGCGCGTGGTCTGTGGGGGATTGTTTGGATCTTGGGATTGATTTGCGGGTTGATTTTGGGCGATGATGGCGACGGTGCGCGGTGGGGCGGTTGGCGTGCGCGATGTGCGCGCGTCAGTGCGTTCGGTGGTGCCGAGACGCGCGATGTGTGGGGTGAGGCGTGGCGCTGGGGTGGTGGCGCGGGCGAGCGACGCGGGCGACGATGAACGACGCTCGTGGGCGACGGAAGCCAAGCGCGTGGCCGCGACAGCGCTCGCCGCCGCCGTGATGGCGACTGGAACGTTATCTCCTGGCTATGCCTACGCGGTGTCGGCGGCGAAGACCACGGAGATGCAGGAAACAGGGGCGTGTTTGTTGCAAAACTGCGGGAAGGAGCTCGCGGCGTGCGTGACGGATGAAAAGTGTTTGGAGGATTTGGTGTGCTTGCAAGGGTGCTTCGGCGCGCCTGACGAAGGAGATTGTCAGATTCGGTGTGGGGATTTGTATGCGTCCAAGGCGGTGGCGACGTTTAACACGTGTGCGGTGACGGAGAAGAGTTGCGTGGCGCAGAGAAAGGATGAGGGAACGTACCCGGTGCCGCCGTTTGACGTCTTGGCGGATGGATTTACCATTGACACCATGGTTAAGGAGAAGCGATGGTACATCGTCGCCGGGTTGAATAAAGATTTTGACACGTTCGATTGCCAAGAGCACTTTTTCACCAAGGGCGAGGATGGGAAGATGTATATTAAGATCAACTGGCGCGTGAATCGGCCGAATGGGCAATTTTATGAACGCAGCGACGTGCAGCGATTCTACCAAGAACCGGATGGTAAAGCCATCTTGCACAATAATGGGAACGTGATGTTACACTATCAAGACGACTGGTACATCCCAGCGTACAAAGAGGGTGAATACGTGTACATTTACTACCGCGGAACGAATGACGCGTGGGACGGATACGGCGGCGCCACCGTGTACGCCACGACGCCGACATTGAATCCAGATTGGATCCCTGAGTTAGAAGCCGCGTCGAAGAAGGTTGGCGTCAAATGGAGCGACTTTGTCATCACCGACAACTCGTGTAAACCCGCGCCTGAGTTGAGGCTCACAAAGCCTACGGATTTGGACACCCTCGCCGACGACGCCGTCGTCATTGAAAAGGATTTAGCCAAGGAGGCCAAGCTCATCGAAAAGCTCGTCGCCAATGACTTTGTCAAGGCTGAATCTTTCGTCTCCAAGGAAGTCAACACCTTCGAACAAAAGATTCAACAAATCGAAGGCAACTTGTTGAGCTCTGGCCCGGGTCGTCCGGCGGGTTTGGTCCCGGATAAATCAAACGTCGTCGATAAGAAGACATCCCGCGAATTTGATCGACTGTCCAAGCGTCTCGATAAGATTCAAGAACAAGTGAAATCGCGCGATTAGATCAAGCATTACACGCAGCATTACTATTCATAGACATACGCACCACATTCATTTTATTTCATTCCGTTTCGTCTCCGCTCCGCGTCGGCCTGTATGGATAAACACACCACGCGCGCACCGCGCCGTCACACCCCGCCGCAGTCGCTCTCTCGCGCCTCGACACACCGCACGCACACGCCGTCGCACGCGCATTCACAGCGCACGCATCGCACCTCGCTCGTCCTCGCACGCGAACGCACGCACGCCTTCACGCGTCGCTTTTTCACACCGCTGACGTCACCACTTTCACCGATGCAATCTTTACGCGCCACCACGGCGTACGCCACCGCGCCGGCGCTCCACCGCGCGCGATCGACGAAATCTGCCCCCGCGCGGTCTACGCGCACGGTCACGCGCGCCGGCACGACGTCGATTCAGTTTGTCAAGGGACAAAACGAAACCTCGGTGCCCGAAGTCAAGCTCACGCGAAGCAAGGATGGCACCAACGGCACCGCGTTTTTCATCTTTGCCGAGCCCGACGTGTTCGAAAGCGGCCAAGGGGATATTACTGGGATGTTTTTGACCGATTCGGAGGGCGAGATGAGCACCGTGGATGTGAACGCGAAGTTTATCAACGGCAAGCCGAGCGGTATCGAGGCGCGATACGTCATGAAGACGGAAGCCGATTGGAACCGATTCATGCGTTTCATGGAGCGCTACGCCGAGGACAACGGGTTGGGATTCTCGAAAAAATAGAGACTCGCTCGACGCGTTGAGACGGCACACGATGACGATGATGGAGTTGGTTTAGCTTTGAAATGAACACACAAAAATGAAAAAGAAAGTAAGAAAAAACTGAATCAATCGCTCGCTCCCGCACATGTCGTCGCGCGCGACTTTGCTCGGTACTCACGCGTCGCGCACGCACGCACGCACGCGTACATCGCGTCGCATCGCACATCGCGCGCGCATGGCGTGCTCGACGCGCCCGAGCGCGCTCGTCGCGCTCGGACTCACCGGGTCGATTGGCATGGGAAAATCTACAGTGTCGCACATGTTGCGCGACATGAACGTCGCAGTGCTCGATGCTGATGAGGTACGCGCGATGCACGATTCGTCATGCTCGATGTATGGATGACTGACCGCGGTTGCGCGCGCAGGTGGTGCGAGATTTGTATGCAAAGGATGGCGCGGGCGCGCGCGCCGTCGCGGAGCTCTTCGGCGAATCGACGCTCGATGCATCCACTGGCGACGTCGATCGCGCCGCGCTCGGTGCGATCGTGCTAAAGGACGACGCTAAAATGGCCGCTCTCGAGGCGGCGATACATCCTTTAGTCGAACGTGCGAGGGAGGAGTTTAAACGCGCGCGCGAGGACGCCGGGGACGTCGTCGCGGCTTTTGACATTCCGTTGTTGTTTGAGAAGGGATACGAGAGTGCGTTCGATGCGATTTGCGTCGTGAGCGCGGGAAGTGAAGACATACAGCGCGCTCGAGTGTTGGCGAGGCCAGGGATGACGGAGGAGAAGTTTAAGGCGATCGTGGCGAGGCAAACGCCCGACGCGGAGAAGCGCGCGAGAGCGACGTACGTTGTCGAAACCGGATGTTCGATGGAGGATACGCGTGCGGCGGTGCGCGCGATGGTTGATGACCTCGTCGCAAAGGCGAGAAAATCGATGTAGAATAACCTAGAAATGTACAGTAATTGATTGAATGTAACTTACAGTGCTGGTGTACAGAGATGTTGGTATAACCGAAAAACGCTTCTCAGCGCTTCGGGCTATCGATTGTCGAAATGCGCCGCTTCCCATTGCGCGGTGTCGTCTATCTCGCTAGGCGGTGGTGGGAGCACTAAACTCCTCAGCGATGGCTCTGGGAAAAGTCGTGGTGACTGCTTATGCGAAGAGACGATGTGCTCGCGGGACCAATGTTCGACACCCGTCGCGTCGACGTCGACGTCAAACAAACCGCCTTCAAGATTTCCAAAGTCATCTTCGTCGAGGTCCATGGATACGCGTCTGCGGTCCCATGGCCATCTCAACGTCGGTGCCGTCGGTCGCGGCGACGGCGTGCGTCGTTTGAAGATGCTCGAACGCGCGGCGTCGGCGATGGCGCTCGAGACGTGCGTCCCATCCGGCTCAGGACCGGCGCTATTCGTCGAGTTGTGTAGCACGTGCACTGGCGTCGGCACCGATGGCGGCAGTGCCTGTTGTACGGACATCCTCGCCGTATCTTGACCACGAGCCACGGCCACGGTCAACGCGCATAACTGTGCGAAGGGTCCGTACTCATCTGGAGCCGAGACGCCGAGCGTTCGACATTGGTGCGCGCACATCGCCGCCACCGACCGCGTCAATAACCGAATCCCCGCCTTCAGCCTCATGCGACTTTCTTTCAGCTCGACGCCCGTTCGATCACCGTGCGAGCCGTCGACGAGCGCGCGCGGGAGAAATAATGGAAACCGCTCCGATGCATTCGCCGGAGGCACGTCCCGCACGTGCACCGAGCCACGATTTTCCCACGCCGAACCGCTCGCGTCGTCCCACGCCGATGTCGGTGCCCAGACGTACGACTCCGACCCGGCGTGCGCGCCGCGATGAAGCCTTGGAGCATCGAGATATCGCGACGCGAGCGCGCTAAAGTGCATTAATACGCCTAAACCAGCCGCAAGCTCTCGCGCGTCAAATCCATCCGCGTCTCGCGCGTCTGGAATCCAAAATTCACACGCCCGTATCCCTCTCGGTGCCGCTCCTGGCGCGCCGTTCTGAATCGTAATAGGCATTAACGCACGCAAATGCCGCATCGCGCGCGCAACGGCCGCATCGCACGCGCGACGCGCGCTCGAAAGCGCGCTTTCCGCCGTCGCGAGCGCGCAAGGCACCTCCACGTCAAACGCCGCGCGCGCCATGTCGCTCAAACGCGCGTTCGCCCGCGCCAGCGCGCGCTCGCGCTGCGCCAAAATATCACCCTCCATATGAGCCGCGCTCGCGTGTGCGTCACGTGCGCGACGAAGCTGTTCGGCGCGCTCGCGTCGTCGCGTCAGCGCCTCGGCTCGGGACGCGTACGACGCGCGCGCAAAGACATCCTCTACGCGCTCGATATCCTCGCGCGCATCCGTGGCGTAGCGCGCTCGCGACGCTCGCGTCATCGCCTCTTCGACGCGCACGCGCGCGAGCTCGCGCCGCGCGCACGCGTCGCGCAACGCACGCTTCGCATCATCCATGATGGCGAAACGTCGCTTCGTGACGGACGTTGACGTACGCTCTGCGCGCGTCCTCGACGCGCGCGACGCGACGCGACCGCGGCGGTGTGCGCCGATGTGCGCGCGCGATCGCGCGCGCGGGCGGCGGTGGCGGCGGCGGCGACGGCGGCGGCGCGCGCGTCGGCGAATGATGCCACGCAACAGCTCAACTGTTTCAAACGCGTCGACCCACATATCGTCGCGCGCGCGCGAACGATCGACGACCGGCGGTGGGCGAATGGGCGCGACGCGCGACGCGCGAGCGGTGACGACGCGCGCGCGCGACGGCGCGCGCGCGACGGCGACGAAAACGACGGAGATGATGCAGAGCGCGTTTAAACGCACACGGACGACGAAAGCGACGACGAAAGCGACGACAGCGCGGCGGAAGACGACGGCAAAGGCGACGAAGACGACACCAAAGACCGCACCAGCGCGTGTGACGACCAAGGCGGCGGCGAAGCGCGCGACCAAGACGTCGAAAAGACCACAGAGTGGTGTCGCGAGGACGTCAAAGATAGAGACGACGGCGGCCGAGCCGCGGAAAAGCGTCGCCGCCCACATCGCGGCGGCTAAAGACGAACCAGTGACTGTAGTGTCTGAATTACCCGCAGACGTCATCAAGGCGCGCACGTTACGGGTGAATTTGTCAGCCACGTTGAATAAGACGTTGGCGAACGACTACGAGGAATCGAGAGGCGACGAGCCGCGCGCGACGACGCGGGTTGATGTCACCGTTTCTGACATCCTCACGCGATTCACAGAGGAACAGGCGGGGAAAGTAAAGTCACCCAAGTCGATGGAGACGATGCGAGCGATCGTGCGCGGGATTGAAGACGCGTTTAATGATACGTTTTACGCGTCTCTGTTGTACAAGGATGAATGGCACGTCGCCAAAGCGCAGACGCCGTCAAAGGTGTTTGGCGCGCTTCATCTCTTGCGTTTACTCGCGAAATTTCCAGACATGGTCTCGCCTCACGCGTTCGCTTCAGATGACCACGCCAAGATGTTGAATGTCAAGCTGAACGAACTCGGGAGATTCATAGATAGAAACGCGGCGGCGCTCGGCGTGCCGGTGCCGCCCAAACCAGAGCGCAAGCCAAAATCAGCCGTCAATCTAGACGCGGCTGACGCCTAGGCACGTATTAATTGTCATGATAGCAATTCTAGCACGCATATCGTTCGTCTTCGCGCTCGATGGCGCGTGCCTATGTGACATGAGGACGCGTCCCGCGCGGCTCGAGCCGACGCCGGCGCCGAAGCCAAACCAAGCCTTGACGTCTCGTACTCCTCACACCGCCGCGCGCCACCGCGCCCACCCGCGCCCACCATGGCTCGCAAAGCCAAAGGGAAACATCGTTTAGGTGCGTCGTCGACCTGCACGCGCGAGACGAGCGCGTGCGCGCGCGGAATTGTTGCGCGAAACGCGCCGCCGCCGCCGCCGCCGCCATTACCTAGTGATCGCAATGTCGCGCGTTCTCTCCCTCGCTCGATGCGATCTAGACGCGCGCGCTGACGCAAGATGTGTTTTTATGCTGTAGATAAATACTACTACCTCGCCAAGGAGCAAGGGTTTCGTTCGCGCGCGGCGTTCAAGCTCGTGCAGCTGAACAGAAAGTATGACTTTTTGAGCAAGGCGCGCGCGTGCATGGATTTATGCGCCGCTCCGGGAGGTTGGCTCCAGGTGGCGCAGAAATACATGCCGATGAGTAGTACGATTGTTGGGGTGGATTTAGCGCCGATTCGCCCGATTCGTGGGGTGACGACGATTGTTGAAGATATTACGACGCAGAGCTGTCGAGCGGCGTTGAAGCGGGCGACGCCAGATGGATTAAAATACGACGTCGTCATTCACGATGGTGCGCCAAACGTCGGGGGTAACTTTGCCAAGGAAAGTTATACGCAAGCGGCGCTGACGTTGGATTCGTTGCGATTGGCGACGGAGTTTTTAGCCCCTGGTGGTTGGTTTGTGACGAAGGTTTTCCGGAGCACAGAGTACCACGCGCTGTTGTACGCGTTTCAGCAATTGTTTAAAAAGGTGGAGAGCACTAAACCCGTGGCGTCGCGTGGGACATCGGCGGAAATTTATGTCGTGTGCATCGGGTATTTGGCGCCGACAAAGATTGACCCGCGACTGCTTGATTCCAAGCACTTGTTTGCGGATACCGAAGCGGAGATTCAGCCGCTCGACGTCACCAAGGACAACGGCAAACACAAGCGCAATAGAAGCGGTTACGCCGATGGTGCGGTGACGTTGTACAAAGAATGCGCTGCGGAGGATTTCATCGTGAATGACAAGCCCGGAGAGATGTTGGGGATGCATCATCAGTTTATTTTAGACGGCGAGGTACGCGCGACGCGACGACGTCTTTCGCCTTTATTTTTCTCCCTTGAGCGATAAGCCACAACAAGTTTATGAAGATACAGCTTCACAGTTTGTTTGAAGGGAGGTCAGAGCCCCTGCTGAAACAAATCCTATAGTACAATGCCGTTTACCCATCTGAAACTTGCCTGGCTTTTCGTTTCATTTTTTTCACGCGCCGCGCCGCCACGAACGAGTCACTGACCCTCAAACGTTTTACCCGCGCATAGAGTCGTAAGGGTATGGTACCCCCAAAGGATGGTTGGATGGATCTCGATAACCACGAAGCCACGACGGATGAAATCCGCGCACTAGTGAGTGATCTCGGCGTTCTTGGCAAGGCTGATTTCAAGCTCTTGTTGCGTTGGCGCTTGACGATTCGCAAGCAAGCGGGTTTAGAAAAGAAATCCAAGGAGAAACGCCGTCGAGGTCACAGTGAGGCTTCATCAGACGACGATTCCGATGAAGAGGATTCCGATGAAGATGACGCCGAGGAAGAGGACGGTGCAGAAGACGACGGCGACGACGAAAAGGATCAGCTTTTAGATGAAATGAGCGAGTTGAAGAACGCCATGGACGCGTCGGCGAGACGGGACAAGAAGAAAAAGGCTAAGATTAAGCAGAAAGAACGGCTTCGTGTCGCCCGTGGTTTGGCCACGCAAGGTGAAGCAATTGTAGACCAAGAAATGGATTTGTTTTCGTTGGCTCGTATCAAGACGAAAGGGGCTTTGGATACGGTGTCCAAGGCGCCAACGCCCGGCATTGACGCCGCTCACGACAGCGACGAAGACCCAGACGAAGGGTTATCCGACGAAGATTCTGATAGCGAAGTGGACGAGCGGCGATTAGATAAGGAAGTCGATGACATGTGGGCCATGTATAAGGCACGTAGGACGAAGAAGGGTGACAAATTTACCGAGGTGAGCAAGGGGCGCGACAAACGCACCGAACTCGGGGCGGGCGAATTGGACGAAAGCGGTTCAGAATCTGATTTGAGCGATCCAGCAGACGACGAATTCAAATCTGACGACGATGAGCTCGAGTGGGATGATGAACTTGACGACGCTGACGCACCCAAGGGTAAAAAGTCCAAGGCGAAGCATGAGGCCAACCCTCTTGTTGTGAGCGACGGCTCCAAGCCCGCCGGTAAGAGCGCTTCGGCTGCCGCAAAGATGTGGTTTGCAAACGACTTGTTCGCGAGTGACACCAAGCCCAAAGCGTCGGCGAAGCCTTCGATGGATAGCGATGATGATGACGAAGAAGAAGACGAGCCCGTGGTCAAGCCAAAGACGAAGAAGGATAAAAAGAAGAAATCCAAAGACGACGAGGACAACTTTGACGATTTACGCGCCAAGGCGAAGGAGGCCAAGGCTTCAAAGGCTCAAGCTAAGGAAGCGGCGAGATCCAAATCCAACACCAAGCGCGACAGCACGTATGATGATGAGTCCGATGACGAAACCACGCGCAAGAAGAATAGAAAGAAGGCTAGCGGCGGGGATGATGGTTTTGAAGTCGCCCCGGCGGAGCGCGACGTGTCGAGCGGCTCGGAATCTGACTCGGGAGGCTTTGGGTACGACTCTGAGGTTGATGAATTATCCGACGACACTCGCGCGCGCATTCTGGCTTTAGGAAAGAAGATGATCAACAAGAAGGAACGCGAAGAGCTCATTGAAGATGGGTACAACCGCTACGCGTTTGACGACGACGACGTCCCCGACTGGTTCGCCGAGGATGAGCGCAAATTTATGAAGCCCGTGCCGCAATACACCGCCGCCGAGCTCGCCGAAGCGAAAGCCTCGTTAGCCGCGGTAAACACGCGCCCTATCAAGAAAGTCGCCGAGGCTAAGTGGCGCAAGAAGAAACGGGCCGAGGCTAAAATTGCTCAAGCGCGCAACAGAGCCGCGAGCATCATCGAGCAAGACGACGTCCCCGACGTCTCCAAAGCCAAAGAAATCGAGCGCGTCTTCGCCCGCGCCCGTCGCAGCACGAGCGGAGCGATTAAAAAGCCCCGAAAAGTCGTCGTCGCGCGCAAGTACCACCGTGGCAACGCCGGCGGTCCGAGCGTCGACAAGCGTCAACTCGCCGACGCGCGCGGTCAAAAGAACACCGAAAAACGCAAAGGTGGCAAGCACGGCCGAGGTCGATCCACGACTCGCGGCAAAGGTAAGCCAAAACGCTAAAAACATCATGTCACATCGCCTCCATTGTAACAGCACATTTGTTTCATATCACGCGCGCGCAATTTGATTGAAAAGATGAAACGTACTGTACCGAGTAACGACAGCTGAGCCAAAAATTAAAAAAACAAGCTCAAAACTCATCCACAATCCCATCCGCACACCTCGGCGCACGCGTCGTCGCGCGTGAACTCTCGCGCACGCGCGCGCGAAACGCTCGACCAGTGCCGCGCACGCCGACGCCGACGCCGACGGCGGTCCGCGCTACTGCGAGCGACGACTCGAACGCGACCGAGATCACTCGTACCCGTATGAGCACCGCCGTGGCGTCCCCGACGCCCGCCACCGCGCTCGTGGACGCGCCAACGCCGCTGGAGAGTAAAACCGCGTTAGATGATTACGTCATCATTCGCCCCGTGGGCGAAGGATCGTTTGGAAAGGTGTTTCAGGCGCGGCAAAGATATTCTGGTCGCGCGTGCGCGATGAAATTCATTCCAAAGCACGGGAAGAGCGAAAAGGATCTACGATCGCTTCGAAGTGAGATTGATATCATGAAAACGCTCGATCATCCAAATGTGATTAAGATGCTCGATGCGTTTGAGACGGCGATGGAGTTTGTGGTGGTGATGGAATTCGCGCAAGGGGTACTGTTTGACGTGTTGGAGCACGACGCGTCGTTGCCCGAACGGGAAGTGCGAGAGATTGCCATACAGTTGATCGATGCGTTGCATTACTTGCATGAGAATAGAGTTATACATAGAGATTTGAAGCCGCAGAATATATTGATAGGGACGGATAGGGTGGTGAAGGTGTGTGATTTTGGATTTGCGCGGTCCATGAGCAAGTCGTCGTTGGTGATGACGTCGATTAAAGGCACGCCGCTGTACATGGCGCCAGAGCTCGTGCAAGAGCAGCCGTACGACCGAACGGTAGATTTGTGGTCGGTTGGCGTGATTCTCTACGAGCTCTACGTCGGACAGCCGCCGTTTTACACGAATTCCATTTATTCGTTGATTCAGAAAATTGTCAAGGATCCGCTCAAGTGGCCAGAGAACATGTCGCCATCGTTCAAATCGTTTTTACAAGGTTTATTGAATAAAAAGCCCGCGCAGCGCTTGCAATGGCCATCATTGCTCGACCATCCTTTCGTGCGCAAGGATGATGCGCGTGATGACGTAGAGGCTGACGTCGTGAGTACCGCCAGCGAAGACGCGCCCGCCGCGCCGCACAAGACGCCGACGAAGTCCAGCGACCGTCCGAGGCGTGCGGGCGGTGCGCATGGCGCGCGCACCGGCGGGCCAACGACGGCGTCGAGCTTGGAGCAAGTTAGTGAAGGGTTACGCGAGCTCGAAGACATGGCACGTAAGTCTGTGGAGAGTGCCGCCGGATTGCGCCGCGACCGCGGAGCATTGTCGAAGCTCTTGGACACGTTGCAGCCGATAAAGCCCAACAAGTTCCTCCCGAGTTACATCTCCAATCGTACACTAGCCGCAAAGAAAATTGAGGCCAAACCACCAAAGATGGCTGACATCGCATCGGCGCTGCGCACGACGCTGGCGATGCTAAACGTCCCGAGATCTGCGTCCATGTCGGCGGGTGGCACGTCGAGCGCGGTGGCCAAGGACCTGCCTGCGGCGGTCATTGCGGCGTGTAAAACGGCTGCGAGCGCGAAAGACCCGCCGCAGCCCGAGCTTTTGGCGCTTGCAATCACAGTTTTAGCCGCGATCGCCGCACCTGATGGGTTATCACCGTGGTGTGGGCTGGGGTTGAGCGCGTATTTGACGCTGCTCGGCACGCTGCTCTTGTACCCGCAACGAGACGTCGGAGAAATCGTAAGCACCGCCGCGGCACGCGCGATTGCAGACGCAATTGAAGCTGCGATCGCGCGTGGTGTGAGCGCCGAGCTTTCGGGCACGCGCGTGGCGTTGGGTCCGCCCGGTCAGCGAGGCGGCGGCGTCACCGACGCGCTGTGCCAGGCGTTGGGGAAATCGTCTTCGGCGGCGACGGCGACAGAAACGTGCCGAGCGTTGTATGCTGCCACCGAGATAGGAACGTTGACGTCGTATGTCGCGGTGACGTTATCGATGAAAAGCGATGCGACGCAGAAGCTTATTAGAAGCGCGACGACGAAGACTCTGTCGGCCAAATTGCTTGCAGTCGTCACTGAGACTTCAGACGATGTCCGTGAGCAAGCCATGTCGGCGGATGGTGCGCGCATTTTAGCCGCCATTTTAGTCGACGAAACGTCCAAGCGAAGCATCACTTCAGAGAACGCAGAATTGAGCGCAGCGATTATGCGCGCTATGATTCCTTTGTTGAGTTCGAAGACGACGCATCCGGTGTTGACGATGCTCGACATTGGCGTATGCGAGGCGATGTGCTTGGCGCTCACGGCGTTTACAAAAGTAGGCAAGACGGTGAAAGACGACGTTGTATATGACGTCACGCTAGAGCCCGCGGCAAATTTGATCTTGCATCCGTTCAACTACATGCTCACGAATGAGATGAACGTCGAGGCGACGGCGGCGGCGATGCCGAGATACCAAGCCATTGTGAGTGAACGCCAGGTGATGAAGACAATCATTTCGCGTTTACGAACGTCGCCACGCGATATTTGGCCGGCGCCCATTGCGTTAGCGAGCCGTCTTGTCATGGTCTCGCCGTCGTTTGCGGCTGAATTCATGGCGAACGGGGGCTTAGACGCCACGCTGTGCCGACGAGTGCTCAAGTCGCGAGACAACGCGCAAATCGTCGTCGACTGGCTTGTCACCTTGACCCAGCTCGCTCGCATGAGCGCACGTAACTACACGATCATTGACGATGCTGATGTGACGCAAATAATCACAGAACTTCTCGATCATCCAGATCCGAACGTGCGCGCGCGGGCGTGTAATACCCTTGGCAATGTGTGTCGACACGACGCCTACTTTTACGACGAATTCCGTGAATTCAAGACGCTCGAGAAGCTCATCGAACGATGCAGCGACAGCGATCGAACGACGCGGAAATTCGCCGCGTTTGCCATTGGTAACGCCGCATTCCATTCAGATGCGCTTTACGGTCCGCTCACTGCAGCGGTAGACCCATTAGTGCATTTGCTCGACGAGCAAGAGGAACCCAAGACGCGGTCCAACGCCGCCGCCGCGCTCGGCAATTTGGTCCGCAATTCCAACGTCTTGTGCGACTTAATGGTAAATTCAGGCGCTATGGACGCGTTGATTAACCTCATCGCCTCACCAAACGCCCTCAGCGAAGCCGCTGGAGATTCCCAAAGCCCATTGAAGATTGCCTTGTTCTCGCTCGGCAACATGTGCACGCATCGCGTGTGCAAAGAACGCCTCACAACGAGAAACCTAGAACCGCTCTTAGACAACCTCACGCAGTACGGTGACGAAACAATCAAAAAGTACGTCACGCGCATCAAGCAAAAGATTGAGCGCAAACCCGCTCGAGCGTCATAGCACCCCCATTGTCAATACGACGCGTGTACACTACACCCATCCGCACACCTCGCCTCGCATGCTGCGTCTCACCGCCGCCGCCGCCGCGACGCCGCGCTCGCGCGCGCCGCGGCGCCCCAAACCGAACCTTGACGTCCCAAGCAACGCAAACTACCAAGCCGCCAAGCAACTGAGCGCCGCGCTCGCCGCCAACGCACGCACGACGCACGAAAAGAAAACAGTCCTCATCATCGGCGGCGGCTTGGCCGGGTTATCGTGCGGCAAGTACCTGAGCGACGCCGGCCACGCGCCTACGGTCGTCGAGCGCGCCAAGATGCTCGGCGGCAAGGTGAGCGCGTGGCAAGACGCCGATGGAGATTGGATAGAGACTGGGTTGCACATCTTTTTTGGCGCGTACCCAAACGCCATGAACCTGTTCGCCGAGCTCGGCATCGAAGACCGTTTACAATGGAAAGAGCACAGTATGACGTTTGCGATGAAGGATTCGCCCGGGGAGTTTACGAAATTTAAGTTTCCCGATGGGCTGCCGGCGCCGTTTAACATGGCGTATGCGATTTTAACGAATGATAAAATGTTGAGCTGGACGGATAAGCTGCGCACCGGGGCGCCACTGGTACCGATGTTGATTAGCGGACAAGAGTATATTGACGCGCAAGATGAGAAATCCGTGGAGCAATGGATGCGGGAGAATTGGATGCCTAAGCGCGTGCGGGACGAGTTGTTTATAGCCATGGGTAAGGCGCTCGATTTCATCGACGCAGATAAGCTGTCCATGACGGTTATTCTGACGGCAATGAACAGATTCATCAACGAGACGCACGGGAGTAAGACGGCGTTTTTAGATGGGAATCAACCTGATCGTTTGTGTGCTCCCATGGCGGAGCATATTGTGAAAGTTGGTGGTGGAGCGGTGCGCGTGGATGCACCGATGCAGGAAATATTATTGGCTGACGACGGAAGCGTCGCCGGCGTGAAGATGCGCGATGGAGAAATTTTAACCGCCGACCATTACGTAAGTGCCATGCCGGTCGACGCGTTGAAATTAAAGCTCCCCGAGGCTTGGAAGTCGATGCCATATTTCAAGCAACTTCGTGAACTGGAAGGTATACCCGTGATCAACGTGCACTTGTGGTTTGATCGCAAACTTCTTCCATACGATGGGTTAGTATTCAGTCGCTCGCCGCTCTTGAGCGTCTACGCCGACATGTCTGAGTGTTGCGACGAGTACTCAAATCCCGACCGGTCAATGCTCGAACTCGTGTTCGCGCCGTGCAATAAAGAGGCAGGTTCAGACGTGAACTGGATCGCCGCGAGCGACGACGAAATCGTCGACGCGACGATGAACGAGCTCAAAACGCTGTTTCCAAACGAACTCGGCGTCGAGGGTGGAGCGAAGTTAATTAAGCATGCCATCGTAAAGACTCCGCGCTCGGTCTACGCCGCTGTTCCTGGGCGTAACAAGTTTCGCCCGTCACAAGAGACGCCGATTAGAAATTTTACGCTTGCAGGTGATTTCACGTCGCAAAAGTTCCTCGGCTCGATGGAGGGCGCGATTCTGAGCGGCAAATTGAGCGCCATGGTCGTCGCCGATACACTCGCAGGTCGTCCCACAGCAAACGGGATCAAACCAGTGCACGAGTCTATCGTTTAAGACGACCCAGGGGTATCCGCTGCGCACTTTATTATTATTTCTACTATTGATTGAGCGCCGTTGCGCGCATAGCATGTTGCATTTTTGTACAATTTACGCATTACAGTCTTCATCTTCAGGCTTAGTCTTATCTATCACGACGAGGTGCCTCGTCGTCGTCGGCATCTTTGGGCGCGAATGCCGCGCGCAGCGCGTCTTCAAACGTTTGCATCGAATCTGTCTCCGCCTCGTTTGATGACGTCGCCTCTTGGAACATTTTCCCGAGCAAGTGTAGCCCTTTGCCGCGAAGTACGCGACGAGCCATCGAGACGCTGGTGTCGTGTAGCAATTTGTTACACACGTGACGAGTCGTGGAATCGATATCCAGCGCGCTCGCGTTCCATAGCGCGTCAAGGACGTGCGGGAGGATATCTTTTTGCTGCTTTGCTCGCAATTCCGCCGCTTCCTCTTCGTTTTTAGCGTTTGCGACGTCGTTTTCTGAACTTTGCACTGTGGTGAATACGTTTACGCCCGCCTTGAGCGCGGCAAATTTCGTTTGCAATGTCGATGTGCGCTGTTGCATGGAGACGCCGGTGGAGCGCAAACCCAGATCCAGCCACGTTCCGGCGCCTGCGACCGGATCATTCAAAAATTTCTCCGCCTCCTTTTCGTACATCCAGCCAATCTTTTTGAGTAGCACGAGCCCGAATGATTTATCCGCCAGCGTATCCACCATGGGCTTGAGCGTGCTTAAAAATGCTTCGGCGCGTTCTTTATCATCCATCACTCGAGGCTCGGCGCCGCTCGGCGCCGAACCTAAATCCGCATACATATCCAACATGGCGGCGAGTTTTATCGCCAATCTCGCCTCGCGGCGCCTTTGTAACAAATCAATCTCATCCGAGGTCAAATCCGTGCCGGCTTGCGCCAGCGTGGCGAGTTTTAATCGACCAATATATCCCTCGAACGCGTCGCTTCCAAACAGCATGGAGAAAAACGCCGAAGGATTGATAAACGTGTGGGCGTCACCCAACGCCTCTCGACCTTGCGCGTCGTACTTTTTCCGCAACGTCGCATCGGACAACACCTGATAAGCCTCGCCAATCTTCTGAAACCTTGCATTCGCCTCGGGATCGCCCGGATTTTTATCAGGGTGCAGCTTACGCGCGAGCAAGTAATACTTGCGTTTAATCTCTCCAGCCGAAGCGTCGGTGCCCACTTCGAGGGCGTCATAGTACTCCGTCTCTTTCACCCGTCTCTTCGCCCCATCAGCGCCGTCACCCCCATCGAACGCACCATCACTAAACAACCCCTCCATGCCAGCCTTTGTGCCGCGCGCCTCGGCGCGCTTTTGCGCGCGAGCGAAAATTTCCTCGTCGCTCGTCTCGCCCAGCGTCACCGCGTCCTCGCGCAACGAATGTGAATACCACGAACGCGTCTTCTTGTCCCAAGATTTACCCTCAAATGTCGCCTGCACAGCCTCTGGGGTATTTGCTACGCCGCGAACAATCTGTACCGCGCCCACGGAGACTCCAACGACGGGGAGCGTCACGGCGCTCGCGAGCCCGAGTCCGACGCCTTTCACGAATCCAGAAACTCCACCCTCTCTGGCGCCAATCACCGGCGCCGCGATGCAGCGACGCCTAAGCCGATAGACTTGCCTATCGAACTCAACCCCGAGCTTATGCCCGACTGCACGTCTTTAGGCTGCGCGCGGAAGAGTTTGTTTTGTCAGTCGGGCTGATTAATGAATCAATCGTCGCCGCTCGCGACGCCGGACTTTTAAACACGGACTCGGGCTCACCTTGCGCAGGGAAAACACGTCATTCATGTCCACGCTCGACGTCGAGTGCGTCATCGCCGCCTCTGCGGCGGGGCCGAACGCGTCCATGAGCGCATTCGACGACGACGCCATCAGCCTCAGCGCCTCACAATGACGCCGGCGTGCATCGGCGTCGGCGGCGCCATCGCGGCGCCGCCGCCGCCGGTGCGCGCGGCGGTGGTCGCGCGCAGCGCGCCGTCGCGACGAGACGTCGTATCGTGGCTCGCGCTCGCCGGAGCGGCGCCCGCGCGCGTGTTGGATGCCGGTTCGCTGCGCGCGCAGCTCGCCGAAGCACGCAAGCCGACGACGTCGACGTCGACGACGACGCGCGTGCCCATGACGCTCGAGGGTGGTACGTACGTCGCCGACTTCACCGTCGGCACCGCGGCGTGTCGCGCGGTGGTGGATACGGGGAGCCCGTTCGTGACGACGAGGCGCGCGGCGTCGACGTCGGCGGTTGACGACGACGTCGGCGCGTATTGGGGCGCCGTGAGCCCGAGTGACGTGTCGTTTTCGGCGTTTGAAGACACGTATGAAACGTATGGGTTGCAAATTGACGGCGTCACCGGGTGGTTTGCCGCGAACGACGTCGCCGTGGGAGATTTTGTGTTTCGAGAGATGGTCATCGGAGTGACGGATGACGTTCGGAATCGAGGAGGCAGCGCGCGCGGCGTGGCGCCGTTTCTCGGATTGGTGAAACAGCGTCAACGATGGATTCGTCCGACGTTTCTGGAGCAAACAGATGTGGTGAGCTTTGAGCTCGATTTTGTCAAGGAATGTCTGACCTTGAGCCGCGCGCCGATGGTTGACGAACGCGAGCGCGGGACGCTTCGGATGGTGGATTTACGCCCGTACGGCGCGCCAGTGTTTCACTACGCCGCGTTGTGCGATAGTTTATGGATTAATGGCGAACCGTATGCGTCGTCGAAACCAATTTATTGCGTGTTCGATTCTGGCACGACGGGAATGTTGGTGTCGCGGCAGTTGTTTGACGAGAGCGATTTCAACCTCGGCGCGTTTGAGACGCACATGTGGTTCACGGATACCACGGGCGAAGACCTCGTCGTTGGATCATCGCTGCGCGCGTGCCGTAAATCGTGCTTGTTTATAGTGTCCCCCATAGACGTTCCGTGGCCAGGGGTGGAAAATGGTGACTTCCACGTCATATTCGTTGGGTTGTCGGCGCTGATGAATTTGCGTTCGATGACCGTAGACGCGGACCGCGGACTCGTGCGACTCGGTCCAGGTGGCGCGGGAAACGCGCTCTAGTGCGTCAGTGGACGCGTATGATTAGTAATAGTAATAGTCGCATGTAGAATCATCATAAATGTCGCTTGTGCGGACGCTGTACGTATGTATTATCAACGAAATTTGTTACTTTTTTGAGCTACTCCACTCACCCATGGCGCCTCCCTTCAACACGTCAATCATGTCGAACAACGTTTGCGAATCCTTTGCCTCAATTTTGCGCTTCAAAAAGCCAACCGCGTCGACCGTGCCCTCGGCGTAAATACTACGCCCGCAGACGTTGTGCTGGAACTCAAACGACACCGTTCCGTCGGCGCTCGTCAAACGATAGGTGTGAAACGCGTGCCCGAGCAAATACTCCTCCGGTACGCCCATCTTCCCAACTTGACTCGGTACATCACGCACGAGCTCGATGTCTTTGATATCAAACCCACATCCCAAATCGTTAAACGACGCCACGATGGCTTTGGCCGTGCCACTGGTGTCCGCCTTGGAGCTCTGGTGCGACTCGGTCACCGTCAACGTGTACCCTTCAAACGCGCCGGGAAACTGCTCTGCCATGAGCTTCATCGCCGCCTGAAACGCCACAACTTGCTTACCCATCTGCGGCGCAATAACTGCATACGTCCCACTCGCTTTCACATTCGCCAACATTGTCTCCCGATCGCCACCAGTCGTACCCATCACGAACGGCGTCCCGTGCTTCACGTACAACGCCGCGTTCGCGTTCACCGCCTCCGGCAACGTATAATCCACAACAATCATCCCCGGATACTCCGCCTTGGCGCGTTCAAGCACCGCACCGGCATCTTCCCCGCCTTCACCGACGTATATACCGCGCACGACCACGCCCTCGACGTTCGTATCCGCGTCGCTCTTGTCGCGATTCGTCAAGCAATACGGCACCAACGCGAACCCATCTCTTCTCACCACGGACACCGCCGTGGCGTTCCCCATCTTCCCCGCCACGCCGTTCACCATGACGTACGTGACATCGCCCGAGGCGGTAGCCGCCGCGCGAGGCGACGCCATGCGCGCGCGAGAGAGGCGAGCCGGCGCGGCGCGAGAGGCGAGGCGATGGCGTCTCGCCGGTGATGACGTGGATGACGCCGCGGATGACGATTTCGAGGTGAACTCGCGGTTGGATGGGACGGAGGGCGACAACGCGCACGCGCACGGAGACATCGGGGCGGGGCGTTGGGCGATCGCGCGCGCGCGCGGCGTCGAGTGGCGTCGAATGGCGCGCGCGCGGCCGGCGTAACCTCTGCCCTAAACCCTAATACCATACATAGCTTGAATTATATAGTCAATACGCAACAATACCGAATAAAAATATAAGCCCCACAACGGGGCTATGTATACTAGCACAAGTAAGATTATGAGTTCAAAAACGCGTACGACACCGCGTTGGAAGCATATTCACCGTCCCGGCGGCGGTGTCGCGCGGCGTTCGTCGCGCGCTCGCCGCACACTCGCGCGCACATTCGCGCGATAACGCACACCTAGGTGTTGATCTCATCACCCTTGCCGTTTGCGAGCGAACGACGCGCGAGTTTGCACGCGCACGAGGTCGATCACAGTCAGAACGCGCCAGCGTGTCTGGATTATTTTTTGAATCGCACTTTTTGAAGGCGGTGCGCGACGCGCGTGGACGACAGTAGAGGTCTCGAGCGATGAAGAATGCGTTATCTACAGATCCGATCGATGGCGATCGGGTGGCGAAGAAACCGCGACGGGGGTTGTCGAAGGGGTTGTCGAGCTCAAAGTCGCTCATGCAGTTGAGCGGCGTCGAAGCCGGCGACTGGCGTACGGAGCACGTGTTGGAGAATGGCACGGGAAAGTTTGAGGTTGAGGATTCGGAGGCGATGTTTAGAGCTAAGGATACCCAGCGCATTGGGTTTAAGTCTAAGATTATATGCACGCTCGGACCGGTGTCGCGTACGGTGGACGTGTTGGAGAAGATGCTCAAGGCTGGGATGTCCATCGCGCGGTTTAACTTTAGCCACGGCTCGCATGAGTATCATCAAGAGACGTTGGATAATTTGAGAATTGCGTCGGCGAATACTGGGATTGCGTGTGGGGTTTTGCTCGACACAAAGGGGCCGGAGATTCGCACCGGGATGCTCGCCGGCGGCGGGCCGGTGATGCTCGAATGTGGTTCTGAAGTTATTTTGACCACGGATTACGACTTTGCGGGTGATGCGACGAAGATTGCGGTGTCTTACCCTGATCTTGCCAAGGATGTCGCGCCTGGGTCGAAGATTTTGTGCGCTGATGGTTCGATTACGTTCAAGGTTATCTCTTGCGACGTCGAAAAGGGCGAGGTCAAGGTGACGTGCGAGAACAGCGCCAAGCTCGGCGAACGCAAGAACATGAACTTGCCGGGTGTCGTCGTGAACTTGCCGACGATTACCGAAAAGGATCGTCACGACTTGATTGACTGGGGTGTGAAGAACGTTGACTTTATCGCCGCGTCCTTTGTGCGCAAGGGTTCGGATGTGGATTACATTCGCTCCGTCTTGGGCGATTTCGCATCCAAGGTATCCATCGTTTCCAAGGTTGAAAACATGGAAGGCTTGGACAACTTCAACGACATCGTTGAGAAGTCTGATGCCGTCATGGTTGCCCGTGGTGATCTCGGTATGGAGATTCGCATGGAGCAAATTTTCTTGGCGCAAAAGCGCATGATTAAGCGTTGCAACTACGCGGGTAAGCCCGTGGTTACCGCGACGCAAATGTTGGAATCTATGACTGGTGCCCCGCGCCCGACGCGCGCGGAAGCCACTGATGTCGCAAACGCCATTCTCGACGGCACCGATGCCGTCATGCTTTCTGGTGAAACCGCCGCGGGTAACTACGCGCTCGATGCCGTGAAAATCATGGCGTCCATCTGCCGCGAAGCCGAAGCGTACGTGGACAATGTTGCCGTGTATCACCAAGTTCTCGAGCAGCAATCGATTCCTATGGGCGTCATTGAATCTTTGGCGTCCTCCGCCGTGCGTACCGCGCAAAAGGTTGACGCGAGACTGATTGTTTCTTTGTCCCGCACTGGCCACACCGCGCAAATGATTTCCAAGTACCGTCCGGAGGCGCCGATCTTGTCCGTGTGCATTGAAGGTGACCACGACCCCGGTTCGACCGCTCGCCGGTCGCTCATCTCTCGTGGCATCATCCCCGTCATCGAACCTGCTGAGTGGAAGGGTGAAACCGGCCACCCGCAAGAGGTCATGCGCAACGCCATCACGTACGCCCGCGACGCCCTCGGCTTGGTCAAGTCTGGTGATCTCATCGTCGGCGTTCACCGCGTCATGGGTGAAGCCGTGCTCAAGGTTGTGGAATGCCCGTAGGAGAATGCGTTGCGGTAGAATTGCATGGCGGTAGAATTGCCTATGTTTCTAATAAAACATTGATTTGATTTTTTGAATTGGCTATTCGTATTCATCGTCGTCGTCAAAAACTGAGCTCATCATCAATTTGAAATCGCTCAGGCTTTCGACGCCTGATATCATCGGCACTGGTATATTGTCGCTGATATCATTGTCGTCGATGACGACTTCTTTGCCGTGTCGCGATCGCGGTGCGATTATCGCCGGCTCTGGTTTGGGCGCGTCGCGCCAAATACCCGTCACCGCGGTGACGCCGCTTTCGCTTTCTATTTGTTCTAAAATCGCCACCGCATCTCGCTGCGTATACTGATGCGCGTACCGCTGTTCGTCGTCGCTACCGCTGTCGTCTTTTCCCGTGATATCTTCCACAAAAACCGTGCTTGTGGCGCGTTGTAACCCAGGCGACTGATGTAGAGGCGAGGCGTACGGCGCGGGTTTGGGCGCGGATTTCACGCGGTTTTCAAGCTCGGCGACGAGACGCAGGGTTTCATCGTGCGTAAGCGACGGATCCGATGGTATCATCAATGTCGGTTTTGCAATCTTGGGCGGTGTAAACACTGCTGAAGATGTTAATTCTTCTTCTTCTTCTTCTTCTTCTTCTTCTTTTTCTACTTCGTGTTTCAGCGGTGACGTCTTCGGCGCTCGAGACAGCCCGCGCTTCATGAACGCCGAATACGGGTCCCATTCCTCAACCACACCCGGCTCCGGTGCCGACACCTCGATGGTTCGTACGCTCGATGACGTTGGCACGACGTTGAGCGTACGCCTTGGCGTGTCCTCGTCTGTATCCTCCGTCGTCGACGCTCGAACGACATCTGGCGCCTCAACCGTCGTTTCGCTCGTCGACGCCACATCCCGTAATTCCGGCGTCTCAACGTCCTCCTCGACTCCCGCCGATACCAACACCGACGACGATATCATCGTCGTCAACGACGGCGCCATCGCCGAACTCGCTACGTCCTCCTCGCATGCGTCGCCATCGCCGCCCTCGTCCTCGAGCCGCAACGCCTCCTCGACGACGTCGTCGCCCAAAATCATTCGCAACTCGCGCTCCAACGCCGCGAGCCGCTCGATCGCGCTTCCAGACGCAGGCACGAATGGTGCTTCCGCGTCGAGCATATCGCGTCGCATGCGCATGGCGTGCGCGTCTGACGTGCGCACGAGCGCCCGCGCGCTCGGCTGCACTTTTGTTGTGTCACCGTGGCGCGCCAACGATTGCGCGCCGCCGTCGCCGCCACCGCCACCGCCGCCGTCGCGCGCGGCCGTCGCGGCCGTCGTCATCGTTCGACGCTCGTCGACGCGCGACCGTGTCGTCGACGACGCGGTGCGGCGCGTAGGTATGAGGCGCACAGGGAGGCGAGTAACGGTGACATTGAACCAACGTTTTTCATGAAAACTTTTCACGTCGACCGTCGGCGTTCGAGATTGATGGCGCTGGTTGTTTGGGCGGAATGACGATATGAGAGTTACACGTGCGATTACATGACGCGGCGCGGCGCGGCGCGGCGGCGAAAAGGGTTATATGTCTTCCAAACCTTCGAGGACGTCAAAGTCTTCGTTTTCGGCGTCGCGTTCGGCGCGGTCGAGCCGACGCTCTTCGACGAAGAATGCCGAGGCGAAACGACCTTTACGGTAACGTCTGGCGATGACGCGCCGCGAGGTGTCGTCGGTTTCGGCATCGTCTATTGGAGGACCGTCGGTGTAGCGTCCGCATTCGAGCACGAGCTGGTCGTCGATGGATTCGACGAGCACCCACGTATAGAAGGGGAGAAATACGAGCGGGGAATTTCCGCCTAATATATACTCTCCACCTTGCGCCCAACTCGCGGGAGATTTTACTGCCCACCATGGGACGACGAGTAAGCCCTCGGGCGGACGCGTGCGCGCCTCGAGCTCGTCTTTGGCGCGCGCCTCTTCGACGCGCTTTTCCGCTTCGGCGGCGCGCGCGAGCGCGGAATCGTCTGGTTTCTTCGCCGCCATCGCCTGCGCTGGACCGAGTGTCTTTGTCTGCGCCGTATCATCGCTATCACTTGCGGACATTGACGCCGCCGCCGACGTCGATGCGTTACCACCACCGTCACGATCTTCTGGGACATCCGCGAGCGCCTCCAACGCGATGAACGTCGCGCCGCTCGTCGCGCGCCACGAACCAGACGTCAAATCATCCTCAGCTAATATCCCATCAAACCTCGCAGTCATCTCCATCCCAGGGCAACTCTCGAGCGTCATGTCCACGCTCGCCAACTCCCAATTCCGTTTCTTCCCTGGCGCCGCGCGCACCGTTAAATCCACGCGTAGTCGCTTTCCCGGCTCCTCGTCTTCGTCCACAAACCCAAACGAAAATTGCACCTCGCGCCCTCGCTCGCACTGCGGTAAAATTTGCGGCCCATCCGCGTAAAACCCTTGCACGATGAACATTTTCCCCATCTGCCCACCGGTGCAAATCTCTCGCGCGTCCAGGACGCGTCCGTCGACGGCGCTCGACGTTTCCAACCGAATGCCGTCGTCGTCGCTCATTCTCGCCCCCCGCGTGCGCACGTCCACGCGCACGGCATCGCACGCATCGACGATGGAATTCAAATGCTGTGCATTATCGCGTTGCGCGCCATCGACGCCGTCATCGCGCGCGGCTATGGGACATCCGCGGGCGTCGAACGTCACGCGCGCGCCCGCGTAGTCTCGTTCATGCGCGCGCGCGAAATCACCCCACACATCCGCCGGCGGCCAGTCTTTATTGGGCGCGAGCGCGCGCGTGCGCGAACCGCGGTACGTGCGACGCGATGCGCGCGCGCGAGAGGTAACTCGAGCCGTCTCGGCGCGCACAGGCGCGCGCGAATGCGTCATGAATGCCATGGCGGCGGCGGCGCAGAATGAATGAATGAATGCGCCACGGCTCGCGTCGAGACCGCGCCGTATCGAGACTGTGACGGACAAACGCGTGCTCTATGCGCCGTGCGTTCGCGCCGCGCGCTCGCTCGCGCTCGCTCGTCGTCGTCGTCGTCGTCGTCGAGTGCGGACGGTTGCGCTCGCGGCGCTGACATTTCGAGACACACGCCGCACACGTCGACGCCGCGCGTTGCGATTCCATTCGACATGGGGCGCGCCGACGCACGGCATGACGCACCCGTGTGCGTCGTCTCTGCGTGTTACGGCTCGCGAGGGGACGTGGAGCCTGGGATTGCGATTGCAAACGCCGCCGCGCGCACGTGGCTGAATGTTCGCGTCGTCGTATTGGTCAATCCATTCTACGCGGACATGTGCGACGATGGCGTGGATGTCGTGCGCGTGGGTGATGCGCAGGAGTATCAGTCGTGGATGTCGAGCGGGGCGGCGCGAGGCGGGGCGTTGGTGTCGTATTGGTTGTCGCATTTGGATGCGCATTGGCGCGCGTTGCTTTGCGTCCTCGGAGACGCGAAACGCGTCGTCGTTCTGGGAAATGCGCTCGATTTCGTCGTGAGGTTTTTCGAAGAGTTTCATGCGAGTGGTTTAATGGAGCACGCGTGTGATGTGACGTGTTGTACGATTGTCTTGTCGCCGGCATTCGTGCGACAGTCGGGGCAGAAGACGCCTCCGGTGGCGGTTGCGGGATGTTTGCCGAAATGTCTTTGGCTCGCTGCGGCGGATTGTCTCGTAGATTGTGCGTTTGTGCCAGAGTTAGATGCGTTTCGTGCGCGCATAGGGTTACATCAAAAGGTTTCGCGTGTTTTTCGTGACTGGTTCATGTCGTCGAGGGTGTTATGCTTATATCCAGCGTGGTTTGAGCGCGCCGACGAGCCAAAGGCGCGAATTCCGCGAGGCGTGCATCAATTTGACTTTCCACTCGCTGCGTCTCCAGGCGACGTACACGACGACAATGTCGTGCGCGACATCATGCACCAATTATTCACCGATGATCAGCAGCGCATGGTTGTGTTCGTGTCGGCGACGGGCAACCCACCATTCGCGACGCGTTTCTTCGCCGCGGCTCTCGCCTCGATGCGAGCGCTCGTCGGCTCGAGCGTCAAAGCAATCGTTCTGACGAAACATCCTGATCGTCTCGGTGGCGACGCGCCGTCTAATGTCAAACATGTGACATTTGTGAATCTCACATCGCTTTTGAGCGCGAGAAAACATCCAATATTGGTCCATCACGGCGGCATTGGATGCTGCGCGGCTGGAATGCGAGCGGGCGCCTCGCACGTCGTCATCCCGGCGGCGTTTGATCAACCATACAACGCTGAAATACTGCAACGCATGGGCATCGCACGCGTGATTCCAATGCACAAACTCACGACAAAACGTCTAACGCGAGCTTTACGGCGCGCGTTGCGCCATGAGCCGAGCAACGTCGCGAGCCGGCGAGCCGACGAAGTATTTAGAGCGTACGCTAGCCAAGCGTCAGACACCGCCAAAGACGTCGCGGAATTCATCGGACGAGATCTTTTACGCTTTGCGTGAATCAATACAAACAATAAAGCTACAAATTCTATCTAGTCTCTCTCATCAAACGACGCTCAGCACGAGTTCTTCTTCGTCTTCGTCTTCGCGAGCCGCGTCGGCGTCAAACAATTCTTCATCTCTCCACGCCCGAATACGCGCGCGCTCCTTCTCCACTGAACTCACCGACGGCGTCAACTTTGCTTTTTTCGCCATCGACACGTTTCCGCTCGAGTGCGCCCCCCCTGGTGAGCACTGTTCATCGACGCGCGCGAGCGGCGCAACGTTTTCAGCGCCTCTACGTCGCCGACGCGCTCGCGCCGCCGCCACCGCTTGTCCCCAAGACATCTCGACCGAACAGCTCGGACACGGCCCATCTTCAGGAATAAGCTTACTACTCCACGTCTTCGCGCGCTCACCCGCATTGGTGAAGAAATGTCTCGCCATGCACACCGCATGCGCTCGAGCGCCGCACGCGCCGCATCCCACCGCCGCGCGTCCCGCCGCAAGCTCACGCCCACAACTCGCGCACACCCCCATCCCTGACTGACCAGACGCGCTCAAACCACAACTCGGCGTGCATTCGCCGTCACCCGCGACATTGAGCGCGTCCTCGTCGTAGTCATGCGCCTCAGCGTCGTCCCCGAGCGCGTCATCCACCAACGCCTTGACGTCCCGCATCGTGCTTTGTCTCACATCCACGTGCGTTGGCACCACCCCACTCGCGTACTTATCATACATCTTCCGCGCATGCATCGAAAGCACGTCAACACGCAGGGTCATGTGCTTCCAAGGCGCGAGTCCGAGCATTAAACACATCAACTGTGTCTTCTTCGCCGGCGCCGTCGACGCGTTGGTCACGCCGTGTTCGAGCGCGCTCTTCCGCGTCGCTCGCGCCGTCACCGGGTGCTGCCACGCCCATTCGAACTGCAACGCTTGTACCTTACTCGTGAACCCGCTGACGATGAAAATCATGTCGCACGGGCGCAGACTCGACGTGTACTTGGCGCCGTTGGCCAACGCGCCGTTGTGCTGCGCCAGCCTTCGCGGCGGGTTGGCGGTGAAACCAACGTAGGATTTCCCAGCGCGGCGCGGATCGAGCGAGACGACGAGGTAGCACGCGAAGAATATGTCGACTTTTTTCGTCTCACCGGGCGGCGGCGGCGGCGGCGCGGACATGACGGCGACGGCGCGTTGTGAAGGGTATTGTGTTGCGCCGCGGCTGCTTTGGTTGTTAAAATGTGAATGGTATTGTACTGAATTTGAGGTTGAGGATCACGGGGCGAAGCATTGCGCGATGATATCTGCGGTCTCGGCGTTGTGAATGGCAAATGAGCCAGTGGCGGCGCTGGCGCTCGGTGGTCGGCCGACGTATCGGAGCCCGGCGCCGGCGGAGCGCGCTGAAGCGCTCGACGCGCGCTCCGTGGTGGCGATTCTCGGCGCTACGAATGACCAATATCCCATATTTTTCGGTTCTTCTTGCGCCCATACGAGCTCAGCGTTGGGGTAACGCTGTAGTCGGCGCGCCAATGCGTCGTGCGGGAATGGGAAGAGTTGTTCAACGCGCACGAGGGCGACGTCGTCGATTTTTTTCGTCTCTCGCATCCGCGCGAGCGGGTAATACATCTTCCCCGTGCACAGAATCACGCGCCTGATCTCTACGTTTGGCTTGAGTGGGATATTTTCGTGTCGACTCACGTCGTCGCCCGCGTCGCCGTCGGCGATGACGCGTCTGAATGATGATTTCGGGGCGAAATCAATGAGCTTGGACGCGCACCGACGATGATGCAGCAGCGTCTTTGGCGCGAGCACCACGAGCGGTTTCATGTGCGGCGAACTCATCTGTCTGCGCAAGACGTGGAAGTATTGCGCGGGCGTCGACGGCTGAACCAAAATAAAGTTTGCGCGCGCCGTCACAGAGGCTCGAGCGCGACGACGCATGTAGCGAATCCAGTCCCGGCGGTGAATTTTACCGCTCGGGCCAAAGTACGCGACGACGTCGTCCCACATGCCGCCCGTCGTCGTCGTCGTCGATTCTGAATCCGTCGTCGTCGATTGAAAATGCTCACGAATATTTTCAACGCTCACGTATCCTTTGTCATCCGGCCCGAGCGCGTCAAACGTGCGTTCCGCGAGCGTCACGTCTGCGTCCGCGCTCCCCGGAAGCGAATCCGCGTCGTCGTTCGCCGCCGCCAGCCACCGCTCGGGACGCGCCGACGAGTGATCGGGTCCTTGACCTTCGTATCCGTGCGGTAATAATAGCACTAGATTGCTCTTTTGTCCCCAACGCTCTTCGCCCGAGCATATGAATTGATCGATGATGACTTGCGCGTTGTTTGCAAAATCACCAAACTGCGCCTCCCACAGGACGAGAGCGCGTTTGCCAGCTTCGACGGCGAATCCGTACTCGAATCCGAGCACGGCGTGCTCGCTCAGCGGTGAATTCGCGGCGCGAAAGGTGTCTTGCGCGCCGTATCCGAGATTATCTAACGGTACGTACTCGCGAGACGAACGGTTGCAATAAATAGCCGCGTGGCGTTGATTAAATGTGCCGCGGACGACGTCTTGTCCGCTCAGTCGCACGTGCGCGTGTGAACCAATAGGGTTGCCTGATGCGTCCTTTTCTTCACCCCACCACGCTTGAGTGTCGCCCCATCGCGTTTTGCACGGATGTAGCATTAATGACGCAAAGGCGAGCGCTTCGGCGGTGGCCCAATCGATGGAGCCCGCGCCGCGTTGCGCCTCGGGCGACATGGCTCGCCGGCGAGCGTTGAACAGCGCCTCGACGTGCGGATGCAAGGTGAAATCCGCGAAATCGCCTTTCGAGTCATCTGTTCCAGGCGTGCGCGTCATTGCAAAGCATAAATCCTTGACGACTTGTATGGGAATCCCTGTGCCGGCAGCCATGACGCGCGCTTCGCGGCCGGACATGCCGCTCGTGACGGAGAATGTCGTCGCCAACCACGACTCGGCGGTGCGAATGAAATTCGTATGCGTCGCGCTGTCCGCCGCGAGTTCGGCGTCGATACGCGCGCGAAGCTGTTGATATTCATCGATGGTAATCACACCCGTCGCCACGCACGCATTGGCGTACGTTGACGCCACTCTGGGCGTGACTTCGACGCGACGGGACATGAGCGGCAACGTGATGGATGGGTCGTCGAGCTCGTTGTGCCCGAATCGTCTATAGCACACGAAATTCACCACAACATCGGATTGAAACTCGGCCCGGTAGTCTGCTGCGAGTTTCATCGCTCGACACACCGCATCAGGGTCGTCGCCGTTGACGTGAATGATGGGCGCGCCGTACGCTTTGGCGACGTCGCTCGGGTGCGGACTCGACCGCGCGCGCCTCGGCACCGTCGTAAATCCAATTTGATTGTTCACCACGACGTGAACGGTGCCGCCAGTGGTGTAGTCGGGTAAATCCTGTAATTGCATGACTTCAGGGTTTTGTCCCAATCCACAGAACGAGGCGTCACCGTGTAGTAATAGAGGCAAGACGTGCGCGCGGGCGCCAGCGCCGTCTCGCGTCGGGTCGCGCTTGAATTGTTTGGCGCGCGCGATGCCGCTCACGACGGCGTTGACCATTTCTAAATGACTCGGATTGGGCACCAAGCACAGCTCTACTTTTCGTCGACCGCCGTCGCACTCCACGACAGCGTTAGCGCCTAAATGATACCGTACGTCACCGACTAAAAACGACGTCTTGTCGTCGACGATTTCCGCGCAAATTTGCCCGAGCGGCTTGCCAAAGACGTTTCTCAACACATTCAACCGACCGCGATGGGCCATACCGATCACCACGCAGTCCACATCACTCTCCGCCGCGTGTTCGATGAATGCCTGTAAACCAGGCACTAGGCTTTCCGCGCCTTCGAGGCCGAATCGCTTCGCCGACGGAAACTTTTCGGCGAGAAACGTCTCCAATCCATCCGCCGTCGTCAGCCGCTCGAGCGTCACTTTTTTCTCCTCTTTCGTCGCTGTGTGCGGACCGCACTCAACTTGCGCCCGTAACCACCGCTTTTTCTCCGCACTCGTCAAATGCTCGCACTCAACACTCATCGTACCGCAATACACATCGCGTAAACGCGTGAATAACGCGTCTGCGGTCCATCGCGTCTTCGCCGCTCGTCCGCTCGCGTCCAACGTCGCCGCATCCGAACCCAAATAAAACTCGCGCCCCGCGTCAGTGTCAGACAGACCCAAATACGTCGGTAAACTCACGCGACGTCCACGAAGGTATAAATGATCGGGATATCCGCTCAATACGGCGTGAATGTCCTTGGCGTCGCGCGGCGTCGTCGGCTCCATGGTTTCATAGCCGCGAACAATAGGACCGAGACTTCGTCCCAGCGGGTCCAGCTTCGCCGTCAAGTGACCGCGCGTACGCATCGCACGCGCGAGCTCGAGCAACCTGAGCGCGTCCGCCACGTCATGCTCCGTCGCCGATGGCGTAAGCGGCGTCGAATGCGTCGCACGCTGTGAAGTCATAATCGTCAGCAGCGATGATGGATTCATTCGCCGCCTCTGCGCGCACGCCTCGCGGCACATTCGCCGCACCGCCATCGTCATCGACGCTTGTGTCTCTCTCACGGGGTTTGTTTCGCTCGCGCGGGTTTATCGCTCGCGCATGCTCGCCGTCGCGCGCGTCACAGTGACGGTGTAACGAACTTTTTCGTCGTCGCGAGTGTGCGACGCGCGGTATGCCCGCGCCCGAACGACGAGGTGCGACGACGACGGCGACGGCGATGACGAACGCGATGACACGGACGCGATGCGCGATCTCGACGACGACGACGACGACGACGGCGACGGCGTCGACGACGAGAGGACTGACCGAATCGAATGCATGATTGATGTTCCTCGACGCGACAGTTGAAGCGAATATCTCGGCGTACATCGCACGCGTATCGCACGAGCCGAGCCTGGGGCATTACTACGTCGCGGAACACGCCAAGTCGCGCGCGCGCGAATTCATCCGCACGCGCGCCGAGATCGTGGATGTCGTGGAGGGAGATTTAAAGCGGTGCGCGTTGGACGCGAGCGCGTCTCGAGACGTCGCGCGCGTCGTCGCCAGCGCTGATATCGAGCGCGTCGTGCGCGCATTCGAGCGGTGTGCGCTCGCGATGACGGTGCTCGCTCGAGAGAACGCTGGTGCGTCGTGAGTGTGCTGCGAATGCAAAACGGCGCTTTCGGTCGAGCGTTCGGCGCTTTCGGTCGAGCGCGCGCGTCGTACGGCGCTCGACGCCCGACGTCGTCGCGTGCGACATCATAGAGAATAGAATATCGTGTACACTTGTACTAGTAGTAGCGTTCACATCGCGCGACGTCGCGCGACGTCGCGCGTAGTTGTAGTCCAAACGTATAGTCGTCCGTAGCCCAAATGTACCTGAACCCTAACTAGGGTTTGGGCACGCACCACCTCACGCGCATCGCACACCCGTTCCCTCTTTTGCAGACGCACGACCGAGAAAGATGTCTAAGAGAGGTACGCCGCACGCGCACACGACGCACACACATTCGCGTATTCGCACCCGCCTTCGCATCGCATCCACGCGCATCGCGTTGCCACCGCGACCGCGGTGCATCATCACCCGCACCCACGCTAGGGCTTTGCGCATCCACGCATCGACGACTGACCCTTCGCCCTCACGCGACGCGCACAGGTGGTGGTAACGCTTCGGGCACCAAGTACAAAATGTCCTACGGTTGCCCCGTGGGCGCCGTGGTCAACTGCGCCGATAACACGGGCGCGAAGAACTTGTACCTCATTGCCGTCAAACGTACGTCCTCGCGATCGCGCCGTGAATGTCCCACTGGGACCATCGACCTCGCACCGACGAATCGGCGATCGCACACGAATCGACTCGAGGTGACTGACGAATGCGATGGTTATTTTTTCGCGCGCGTAGGTTGGGGCTCGCGCCAGAACCGCTTGCCGCAAGCCAACCCAGGGTCGATGGTCATGGCCACGGTGAAGAAGGGCAAGCCTGACCTTCGCAAAAAGGGTGCGTGATGCGATGCCTGTTTGTGATTGGTCGATTGACCCCCTCGAGCGCGTTTGGGGTTTTCAGACGCGTCTTCGCGCGCGCGCCGTTCGCGGACTGACGATGAGTGGTTTGTTTTATATAATAATGACAGTGTTCCCGGCGATTATTGTTCGTCAACGCAAGGCGATCCGCCGCAAGGAAGGGTTGATCATTTACTTTGAAGACAACGCGGGCGTGATTTGCAACCCGAAGGGTGAATTGAAGGGCTCGGCCATCGCCGGACCGGTGGCGAAGGAATGCGCGGATTTGTGGCCTCGTGTTGCGTCTGCGGCGTCTTCTATCGTCTAATCGATTCGTACATAGCGTTGAGAGTGTGTAGACCTTGTTATAGCTGATGGATGAGAGGTTTCCTTGATTGAAATTTTTTGCGCGCGTTTGTCCGTCCTTTGTCGACCTCGCGCGCGTCAGTGCTCGACTCGACTCGACTGGCGATTATTTTTTCATAACGCGCGTCATGCGTGAACTCTAAAAAACACTCTCGTGAACGCGTCATGCGCAGCGCGTGCTCGCGCATCGCGACGTCACCGGCGGCGAAGACGCGCGCTCGACGAGCGAGACGACAGCCGCGACGGCGGCGCGCGACGTCTAGTCGAGTCGACGGCGAGGACGGCGGCGAGGACACCGTCAACGCTGACGACGCGCTCGTGAGTGAGGTTTTTCGCGCGCTCGATTCAGGGACGATCACTGAAACGTCGCTGCGCTTCGCCTACGCGTGGACCGCGCTCGGGTACGTTGTCCCGGGCGCCGTCGCGAGCGCTGTCGGCGTCGATGTCAGCGACGCCTCTGCGCTCGACGATCGCGCGTTGATGACATTGGCGGTGATATTACTCGCGTGTGAAGGCGCCAAGGCGGCGTTTACGACACGCACGCTCGAGCGGGTAGGAGCGAACGCGAAGTTTCGGTTGGACGTCGCCGAGACGGCGCGAGGCGGCGCTTTCGGCATCCTCGCTGCGGTCGTCGCTCGGGGCGTAGACTATGCGTGCGATGCACTTGTTTCGCACGATGTCATGCATGGCGCGCCTGTTTCGGGCGTGGCGTCGTTCATGACGTCGGGGGATGCCGCGGTCGTCGCGACGACTGTCGCCGCGTCGTGCGCCGTCTCGCCATTTTTAGAAGAGCTCTTTTTTCGTCATTTTCTCTTGCGCGCGATCGAGTCAAAGACGCAATCGCGCGTCATTGCTATCGTAGGATCATCTGCGGTGTTTGCTGGCGCGCATTTCAGTGCGCATGACGCGCCCTCGCTTTTCGCGTGCGGCGCGGTGTTTGCTGCAGCCGCGACGTCGTCGCGTACGTTTGGCGTCTCCGTCGTCGCGCACGGCGTGTACAACGCCTCGGTATTGATAGAATCATCTTTAATCTATAGCCATAGCGGATAATAGCATACTGTACACTAGTAGATTTCGTTAAAAATCGCTACAACTACCGCCGAGCGCGCCGTCGGGACGAGGCGCTTGCCTATTGATTTCGCCGCCGTGATTTCTCCTCTACGTGCTCGCAACACTCAATCTTTCACGCGCTCGAGCTCGGCCAATCGCTCCATAATAGCCTTTTTCGACGTATCTTGTACCTCACCCGCTAAAATAAACTCATCCACCAACAAGTACACCTTTTGAAAGTTGAACACCAAGTCGAGCTCGCACACGTTTGCAAAAAAGTGATCGAGCATTTCCACAAACAAGTGTATGCTTTCCAGGTGAACGAGCTCGTTATCGTTCAAATCCACGCATAGTGAAAAGAACAATCCAGCGTAGCGTCGATAGACAACCTTGTAGTTGCGAAACTCGACGAAATTGGTGTGTTTGGGGTCTCTGTTGACCACTAATCGATGAATGTCGTGCTCAATCGTGCGCTTTTCGTCGTCGTCGAGCGGGACGTAGTACTTGGCGAGTCGGGTCTTGCCTTGTCGGTTTTGCAGCAAGATGAACCGGATCATCGTGGCGTGCTCGGACGCGTGTGCGTGTGCGTGCGCGCGCGAGGTTGTGTGGCGAACGTGACGCGTGCGTGGAGCTCAACCAAAGGTTCTTCTTTCGCTGGTTCGATTAATAATTGCATATCTCTCCTTTTGATTGTTGAATGTTGTGCACACGCGCGCGTGTGTTTCTAATGATTAGTTGTTCAAAAATCCTTCACCAGGCGACGGGCATTGCACGACCTTGAGGACGGCTTCGCCCTGGATGACGTGGACGCCGACGACGCACTCACCCGGGCGAATGACGCCCAAGACGTCGCGACAGTGCAAGATGGCGTTGCGCATGACTTCTTGCGGGTGACCAGATTCACCCTTCCAAGACGGATCTTCAATGATTGGTACTAAGCCGCGAGTGATGAGCGAGCGGCGCTGGACGGATTGCGCGCGGCCAGGGAAGCCAGGCTCGACCATGCACACGTTGACGATGCGTTGCTCGGGGCGGTACTTGGCAATCATATTCGCAGTGTGACCCGTTCGGGACAAAGTCACGATGAGAGCGGCGTCAACCTTTTGCGCAGTACGCACAGCAGAGGACGCCAAGGCTTCAACAACGCCCATTGGTATCGGTTGCTGCTCGAGAACTTGGAAATAAGATGCGATGTCGTTGATGTACGCTTCGGCTTCGCGCGAAATACTCGCCATCGTTTGGACCGCTTCGAGCGCGTAGTTACCCGCGGCGGTTTCACCAGAAAGCATGATCGCATCGGTACCGTCAAGAATGGCGTTTGCGACATCAGTGGCTTCCGCGCGCGTCGGGCGCGGGGCACCAGTCATAGATTCCAACATTTGCGTCGCGGTGACCACGGGCTTACCAGCCAAGTTACAACGCTTAATCATGCGCTTTTGCGCCAAGAAAATTTGCTCCATGCGAATCTCCATACCGAGATCACCACGGGCAACCATGACGGCGTCGGATTTCGCAACGATGTCATCAAAATTGTCCAAGCCTTCCATGTTTTCAACCTTGGAAACGATGGATACCTTGGATGCGAAATCGCCCAAGACGGAGCGAATGTAATCCACATCCGAACCCTTGCGCACAAAGGACGCGGCGATGTAATCCACCT